>Ga0208507_1000625_pt1 | contig 22078 bp, 23 predicted proteins | sample CryBogCBH12Aug01_FD_184626 | JGI IMG/M metagenome (GOLD analysis project Ga0208507, IMG submission 184626) | Freshwater microbial communities from Crystal Bog, Wisconsin, USA - CBH12Aug09.1 (SPAdes) (version 2) | ecosystem: Environmental > Aquatic > Freshwater > Lake | place: Crystal Bog... | reverse complement strand
TTGCCGTCGCCACTTCACCGTCACATGGCACGCCCATAGAATTTTATACCGAAACGGTTGAGGGAACTGAACCGTCTTGTGCCGCTGGTTATGGTTTTCCATTAAGTCTTGAAGCTGGTGGTTCGGGAAACTGGAAAAATTTTCCAACCAATAATTCGCCTTACCCACTTTGTGGAATGGCTTCTTTTTCACAAAACCAACAGCCCGTCAGTTTGAATGCTTCATTAAACCTAGCCTCGGTGCCTTATGGTGCCAGTGCTGCTGGTGTCAGCATTTTGGGTGGCAATGCCACGCTTTCTTCGTCACCAGCGGCGCAAGCCAATTTTAAAGCAAACGGGATCATTCAGACTCTTGACCAAACCACAACAAGCAGCACAAACAGCACCGGCGTGACGGCTTGGTTGGCAGTTGGCCTGACCGTGACCAACCCTGTCAACTTTGTGCAATTTGATGCTGAATTCACGGATGACAGCAGTGCGGAAGGTTTGCTGACGGTTTATTGGGACACAAATCAGACTGGCACGGTGGATGAACGCGTCGCTACCTCTGGCTGGCAAACCTATCGTTTCTTCCTCCCCAGCCCGGCAACGACTAATGTTTATGTTCTTGGCTTCCGGCTTGATTCGTTTGACAGCACTTCCGCCAGCATCGCCATTACGAACGTGGCGACGGGTTTTGTGGGGGTGACTCAACCGATCAATCTCGCCATTTCCATCACAAACAACACGCCTTTGCTGCAATTGTCAGCGGCCACGAACTTCACTTATTTGATCGAGACTTCAACAAATTTTGTGGATTGGATGCCAACGGCGTTACTGCTCAATACGAACGGCCTTTCGCAATTTCTTGATTCCACGGTGACCAATTCCAGCGCAAGGTTTTATCGGGTGGTGATGCCGTGACCACCCACGCCAATGCCGTGCTTGAGGCAATACGCGCCGTTGTCCACATACTTTTGCGCCCACCATTTCAGGCCGGCGCGTTCTTTCTTCGTCAGTTTGCGCACCACTTTCGCGGGCGCGCCCAGCACGAGCGAGCCGGGCGGAATCTTCGTGCCCTGCGTCACCAGCGCCTTCGCGCCAATGATGGATTGTTTGCCGATGACCGCGCCGTCCAAAATCACCGCGCCCATGCCCACGAGACATTCGTCGCCGACCTGGCAGGCGTGGACAATCGCGCCGTGGCCGACGGTCACCCAGTTGCCGAGCACGCACGCGAACTTGTCCGCGAGATGCAGCACGGCGTTGTCCTGCACGTTCGAGTGGTGGCCCACGACGATGCGGTTGATGTCGCCGCGCAGCACCGCGCCATACCACACGCTGCTGTGCGCGCCGAGCGTCACGTCGCCGATGACGGTGGCGGTCTTGGCGATGAAGACGCTTTTGCCGAGCTTCGGTTGTTTGCGGAGAAATTGGTCGAGTTGCGGGTCAAGTTCAGCCATGGCGTTAGTTGGTTCGTATTCTTAATCGTAATCCTAATCTTAATCGGTTTCGTCAGCGGATTATGATTAAGATTAAGATTAAGATTACGATTAAGATTACGATTAGGACAGGCAGATTTTTCAGAACCAAAACCTTGACCTGCATCAAGGCCGGAAAAATCCGGTGTGCCAGACTGTCGGCATGGCTGAACAACCTTTGATCGAGGCGGGCACGCAGAAAGTCCTGTCGCTGCCGGCGGAAACACAGTTCGCGCCGAACGGCATCGTGAGCCGCACGCTGCTGCGCACGGCGAATTCGCGCGTGGTGCTGTTTGGCTTCGCCGAGGGTCAGGAATTGACGGAGCACACGTCCACGCAGCACGCCGTCGTGCAGATCTTATCGGGCGAATGTGATTTCTCGCTGGGGAGCGAGCTGCACAAACTCAAAACCGGCGACCTGCTTTATATGCCGCCGAATCTGCCGCACGCGGCGAAGGCGACGACGAAATTTTCCATGCTGCTCACGCTGACCAAGCCGGAGTTGCCGGACAAGAACTCAACCTTTAACCTCAAAAAATCATGACCACAGAAAACATTATCGGCGCGGACAAAGTGATGGACGTGCGCGAACTGGACTGCTCCGTCAAACATCCGCTGATTGTGAAAACCTTCATCGAACTGCCGGCCGGCGGGCACTTCATCCTCGTCAACGGCCACAATCCGCTCGGCATCAAAAACCAGTTCGAGGCGCAATGGCCGGGGACGCTGGGCTGGGAATATCTCGCGCAAGGCCCGGAAGAATTCTGCGTCAAGATCACGAAGCTAAAACCGCTCGGCGCGCCCGCCGTGCCGGTGGCGACGAGTTGCCGGGAACATTGAACCGGAATTGTCGCGCGAAGGCCGCGAAGGTTGAGAAGGGAAGACAAGAAACGATCTTAATTCAAAGCTATCACTTTGCCGCCCATGAAAAAGTCCGGCCATTTTCCTTCGCAATCTTCGCGGCCTTCGCGCGACTCTGGTTTTCACGCGGCGGGCGCTTTGCGCAAGCCGTCGAGCCAGTGGCGCAGGCTCAAGACCGGATGTCGCCACAACATTCGCGGCCCGGCGTAGCGCATGGTGACACGCACTTGCTCGCGGCGTTCGCGCTGGTAGCAATGCACCGGACACTTGGCACACACCGGTTTCTCCGCGCCGAAGTGGCAGCGCTCCAAACGCACGTTGGCGTAGTCCAGAAACTGTTCGCATTCCGCGCACCGGCCGCTGGCGTGATGATGGTCGCGGCAATAAATCTCCACCATCGCGGTCATCGTCCGCCATTCGCGCGCCAGCCGCGCCAGCTCCAGATTGTTTTTCGCCTGCACGGAAATATTATCGCGCAAAACTTCGCCGCGCGCCTTGATGCAAATCAAGTTTCATTGCGGATTTACTTTTGCGCCGGCGTGGTTTGAAATGCCACATGGTCACGCCGTTCGCCGAACTTAAACACTCCGTCATCCTCAACACGCTGCGCGGCTGTCGGCTGTTTGCGGGGTTGCCGCCGGGCGATTTGGAAAAAATTGCTGACGCCACTGCCATCAAGGCGCTGGCGAAGGATGAATATCTTTTTCGCGAGGGCGAATTGGCGCGCGGCTTTTACATCGTGCAGCGCGGCGCGGTGAACGTCCACCGCGTGACCATCGCCGGGAAAGAACAGGTCATCCACATTTTCCGCGCGGGCGATTCTTTTGCGGAGGCGTCGCTGGCGTCGCCGAGCGGTTATCCCGCCGACGCGCGGGCGCTGGAGGCCACGCAGGTTTTGCTGGTGCAGAAGGTCGGCATCCTCGCGCTGGTGCGGCGGCAGCCGGAACTGGCGTTGCGGATGCTCGGCTCGATGAGCGCGCATCTCCGTGCGCTGGTCGGGCAACTGGAAGATTTGACGCTGAAAGACGTTGAAACGCGGCTGGCGAACTGGCTGGTGAAACGCTGTCCGAATCCTCAAGGCGACGCGCCGGTGACAATCGAACTGGCCATGACCAAACGCGTGCTGGCAGCGGAACTCGGCACGGTGAGCGAAACGTTTTCGCGCACGCTGGCAAAATTTCGCGCGCAGAAACTCATCACCGTGAAAGGCAAAACTGTCACCGTGCTGTCGCCGGCAAAATTATCCACGCTGCTCCGGCAAAATTTGGGCGAGTAAAACGTGCCGGTCAGCGGTAGGTGTCACAAGCCGCTCTCGGCCTTGTCCCAGACAAGCACCAAATTCCGATGCCTGCCAGCACGGCGAGATCGCAGAACAGTGTCGGTGCGAAAATTGGCGCACCGTGGACAATGCGAAGAAACAAATTCTCGCCGTTGTTGTGCCAGTCAGCCAGCGCGTGAAATATGAAGCCCAGCGCGCCTACCGCTGCCTGTGCCAGCATAACGAATCCGCACAAACGTAAAAATGCGCGGTCTGTTTTCAGCACGAGCGGCATAACCAGAAAACCTACAGCTATCGCACTGCTGATGACGGGAATCCATTCGGTGCGGTGAAAAAATCCGTTCTGCGCATGGTCGGTGATGCTGAAAATGAAATTGCCCGCGAAGCCGCCGAGCGCAAGAAAGATTACCCACTGCGCCCACTCGATTTTCTGATCGGAGACCATGCGGTTCATGAGCAGCAGCGAGCCAAGGCCGGTGTAGGCCAGCGGCGCGGCGAACGGCGCGGCATAGACGAGGCTGGCCAGCGTCCAGGCTTGAAAAAACTGGCTTTGCAAATGCAGCACCAAACCAGTGATGCCGATGATCACGGCTGCGCCGCCGACGAGGAATCCCAACCCGCGCCAAAGCGCCGATCGCCCGGTGGCCAAAGCCCAAAGCGCGGGCAGCAACAGCATTGGCGCAACGAGCGAGAAAATCAGCGGCGTGTATTCCGCCCGCGAATGAAAGGCGTTGACGCTGTGCGCGAGAAAAATGTCCGGCGCGAGTCCACCGAGATTGAACAGCACGAATACTTCAACCCAGGTGCGCGGCCGGCGGAGCCAGTTATTTTCCATTTTCCTTGCGGAGTTGGGCGGCTTGTTCCTTGAGTTCGACCGTGTGCTGGAGAATCGGATAATTGCCGTGCCATTGCACATAATCGGCTCCGCCCATGAACGCGGCGTGTTTCGCCGTGCGACCGTAATAATGCCAGAGGTCGAAGTAGGTGAATTGAATCGTCTGGCTGAAGGCGTTCGTTGAAATCAGGCCGTCGGCCTTGAGCGAATCCATGATGGACTTCGCGGCGAGAACTTTTTCATTAGTTGCATCCACCACGGCGGCACCTTCCTTGTAAATGCGATCCACCAGCGGCGGCGTGTGGCATTGCAGACAAATGTCCTTCATCTTGGCCTGGGCGCGGTCAGCGTTCGGACGCGGCGCGGTAACTTCGGCGAACAGATTATACGAGAGCCGCTCGGACGGATCGTGCGTGACACCGCGACCATTGAGGCCGCTCATGTGGCACGTCGCACAGGTGGGGATGAACATATCCTTCGTGGTCAAACTGTCGGACGGCGCTTTGAGGTTCAATTGATTCTGCTGCGCGGCGAACATGATGCCGTGTTTGGACTGCGTATAAATTTCGATTTGCGAATGATCCGGGCCGAGGTGGCACTGGCCGCAGGTGCTGGGCAGGCGCGCGATTTCTACCGACGACGTGTGCCGCGTGTGGCAGAGCGTGCAGTTGCCGATGCTGCCGTCGGCGTTCGGTTTGCCAATCGCATGACAGGTGATGCAGCCGCTCTTGGCCGAGGATTCGCCCTCCAGCTTGGTGAGTGGATGAGCCGCACGTTTCATCGAGCCGGGATGGAGTTTTTCCATCTGCTCAATCATCTCTGGTGAAAAATCCTTGTTACCCACGACAGCCACCCACGACGGCGCAGCGTGGCGGCTGCGGGCGAACTGCTCATATACCGCCATGTGACACGCACGGCAGTTGGCGGAAGTGATGCCGTTGTTGATCACGAAACCGTTGTGGTTGGTGCCGGTCTGGCCGGTGAGCACCTGGTGGCAGTCGAGGCACGTCACGCCTTTCGCCGCGTGCTTGCTCATCTCATATTCGTGGACGATGGAATACTGGTTGTTGCGATGGCACTCGGCGCATTTGCCGCTGGCCTTCACATAATCCGCCGTGGGCTGCTGGGTGACGATGGCCGGACGCCGGGAGTTGACGATGTAGGCCGACACGATCAGGCCGGTGCCGATGACGATGGCAATGAAAACAGCGCGGAAGTTCATGGTTTTATTCTTGATGCAAATTTGCCAGCCGCGTCGAGTGGATAAAATTTCCAAGCTCACGAACCGCAGCAACCAGAACAGGATGCCAGACGATCGGCGAACAATCTTTGACCTGGGTCAAGTCCGCAAAGAAAAAACGGCAGCGACTTTGCTATCGCTGCCGCTTGACGCACAAACAAACAAAGTTATTTCTTCGCCGCTTTCTTTTCGCGGAGGTCGGCGGCGAGCTCCCTGATTTCCGCCAAGTCGCGTTGCATTTCGCTCCAGCCATACCACAGCGCATAATCGGGATTCGCGTGGAACGTGCCCTGGAACGCGCGCATCCGGTGTTCGAGGAACATCACGAAAAGTTTCTGCTCAATGACCGTCGGCGCGTCGTGGAACGTCAGCAAATCGGGAAACGCGCTGGCGTAGTTCGTCGGCTGGGGCAGCACGCCGTCGTGATAAAGTCCGGCAACGATGCGAATTGCCTCGGCCATCAGATGGTCGGCGTCCTTGATCATGTTGTCGCCCTGCGCGAGTTGTTCCTTCGCGTAATTGCCGGAGTGACATTGATTGCAGATGGCGGTCATCGCATCGCGCTCCTTCTGCCAGCTTTCCTGATCGAGCTTGGCAACGCGCGCAGCCTTTACCACGTCGAGGCGTGCGGTGGGTTTGCCATCGGGATCGAGCACGCCGAGCGCCTGCAAAATCGTCACGCGATCCGCCGCCCAAGTTTTGTCCTCCGGCAACGGCAAGCGCACGGCGAGGAAGCCCCACGCCGTGTCCACGTCGTGATGACCTTTGTTCATGTGACAGGTCTGGCAAGTCGGCGCGGCGGCGTTCGTCGCGATGAGTCCCATTTGTTTCAGGTTGCTGCGAACGCCGTGCTTGGAGCCGGAATACATTTCCCACTGCGGATGGTCAAAACCCATGTGGCACGTCTCGCACGCTTGCGGTTGCTGTGCTTCCTTCTTGGAAAAAGTGTGGCGCGTGTGGCAGGCATCGCAAGAGGCCATGCCAAAACCGGCGCCGGATTTTTTCAAATCTCTAATTTCCGCTTCCGACTTCAAACCAACTTTGTGACACCCGCCGCAGCCTTTCATGCCGTCGGTCATCGCGCGCGGCTGCCAGTGAATCGTCGGCATGGCGTTCATCGCCGCCCACGCCAGCGCGTGCTTGCTGTTCTTGAATTCCTTCACCTGCTGCGCGTGACATTCCGCGCAAGTGTCGGGCGTAGGAATTTTCACATTCGCCACGTCGTTGCTTGATTGATGCTGGTCACCGTGGCAATCAGCGCAACCAACCTCAACCTCGCTATGACGGCTGATGCGCCAGTCGGTGACAATCTGTGGCGTCTGTTTTTCGTGGCACGCGACGCACGCGGCGGAACTCGGCCCCGCTTTTTTGTCGGCAGCGTGGAGGGATAAATTTCCGGCAAGTAACAGGGCAGCGGTCGCAACCCAAATGGTGGCAAACAATTTTTTCATGTGGTTAGAGTTTTCTACGCGGGAGAATTCTGCCGGTTCCGCCGGCGGAAAGATTTGACCCAAATCAAGTTTTTGGAAAACAGTTTTGCCGCTGGTGAACGGGTGCTGTTTTGCTAAAGTCAAATTGTCGCATGACAAAATCAGCGTCCACCCGTCCCGTGCCGCCGCGCCGGAAACTTCCGCGCTCATTCAAGGATTTGACGCCGGCGAAGCATTTCAATCCGCGCACATTTTTTCAGGAGATGATCCTGAAAGGCTGGTTCACCAAGCGCACCGGCACGCATCGCCCGCCGATTTTTCCGCGCCTGCGCCACGGGCAGGTCGCGGTGACGTGGATTGGTCACGCGTCATTTTTGATTCAGTTCAACGACCTGAATGTTTTGGTGGATCCGAATTTTGCGAACTGGCTGTTTCTCCTGAAGCGGCTCAAGCGTTCCGGCCTGCGCGTGCAGGATTTGCCGCCGATTGATTTGGTTTTGCTGACGCACGCGCACTACGACCATTTTCACAAGCCGACACTGCGCAAACTCGACCATCCCAAAATCGGCGTGATGCCGTGGGGTGTCGGCGACCTCGCCAAAAACCTCGGCTTCGAGCGCATCGTGGAACTCGACTGGTGGGAAAGTTTTTCGCAGCGCGACTGGAAGGTGACGTTCACGCCGAGCAAACATTGGGGCGCACGCACGCTGCACGACCATCATCGCGGCTACGGCGGATTTGTTTTGGAACATCAGGGCCGGAAAATTTATCACGCCGGCGACAGCGCGTATTTCGAGGGCTTCGCGGAAATCGGCGAGAAGCTGCGTCCCGAAATCGCCTTGCTGCCCATCGGCGCGTATCATCCGGAAAGTTTCCGCAAAGTTCACATGGGGCCGGACGAGGCGGTGACGGCGTTCAAGGATTTGCGCGCGAAATTTTTTGTGCCGATGCACTACGGCACTTTCAAATTATCGTTTGAAGACATGGCCGAACCGCCGCGCTGGCTCAAGGAGATTGCCGCGCAACAGCGGCTGACAAAGCATTTGAAAATTCTCGACGAAGGCGTGCCGAAAGTGTTCTGATTGGCGAAATTTGAAACGCCATGTTTGAATTTGAATTGCCTGAAAAATTCCGTCGCTACGTTCCGCTCGCCGTGTGGGTCATCGTCGCGCTCGTTATTCTGCTCATTCCGCTGAAGATTATCGAATACGGCTACCTACCCGGCGACGACGCGCTGCGGCATTGCGCCAAGGCGGTCAGCGGGAAAGCGTGGCCGGAAATCCTCGTCTTCGGGAAGACGTTCAAGATTGACCAAAGCATCGGCTGGCACGGCATTCTCGGCGCGGTCCATCAGGCGACGAACTGGGATGCGGAGGGACTGGTCATTTTTTCCGTCGTCGCGCTGTTCCTCGTGGTGAACGCCGCGTTGCTGCCGTGGCTCAAGCGGCCGGAGGCGTGGCTGGTCGCGCTGCTCACGGCGATGATCATCTCTGATTTACCGCAGCGGTTTCTGCTCGGACGACCGTTCAACGTGTCCATCGCGTCGCTGCTGATTATTTTATTCGTGACGCAAAAGGCGAAGCCGCAGTTGAAATATTTTTTGGCGTTCACCGGTTTGATCGCCGCGAGCACATTTATTCATGGCGTCTGGTATCTGTGGCTGCTGCCGGTGGCGGCGTTTTTCTTTGCCGGTGAATTCCGCTGGTCGCTGCTTGTGGCCGGCGCGTGGCTGGCGGGCACCGCGCTGTCCGCGTTGCTGACGGGGCATCCGGCGGATTATCTCGCGCACGCCTTGATGATGGCGCTCAACGGCGTCGGTCAGCACACGACCAACCGCACGCAGGTCACGGAACTCCAGCCGTTCGGCGGCGACATTTTGGCGGTCATCGTTGTCGGCGCGCTCGTGGCGCTGCGGTGGTTCACGAAGTCGGATATGGCCGCCTTTGCGCGGCGGCCGGCGTTCTGGCTGATGTGCGGCTGTTGGCTTTTGAGTTTTCGTGTCAGCCGGTTTTGGGAGGACTGGGGCTGGCCGGCGCTAATGGTGTTGATTGTGACGGAAATGGAATTTTTGCTGCTCACCAAATTTGCCACCGACTCGTCGCGCCGGCTGCTGCTGACGGTAATTTTGGCGCTCGCGACTTTTCTGGCCGTGACGAGTGATTTGAACGGGCGCTACACGAAAAACCTGACGTGGCAATTTCTTTCGGTGGCAGAACATCCCGAACTCGACGGCTGGCTGCCGGAGCAAGGTGGCATTTTGTATTCCGCCGACATGGGGATTTTTTACCAGACGTTTTACAAAAACCCGACCGCCGGCTGGCGCTACATCCTCGGCTACGAACCGGCGCTGATGCCGGCGGAAGATTTTGAAACCTTTCACAGCATTCTGTGGAATGATGGCGACGCGAAAGCCTATGCGCCGTGGGTGAAAAAAATGCAGCCGGCGGATCGGTTGGTGATTCGTGGTGCCGGCGGCCAGCGGCCCAACCTGCCGGCTTTGGAATGGAACTATGGCGTCAGCGGCATCTGGATCGGGCGCACGCCAAGAACGCCAATGCCGAAGCCCGAATGAAGCCGGCAGAACCGGATGGTTTCTTCCACGCCTATCCGGTTGCCTACCAATTTTGAAAAGGTCGCGCGAAGGACACGAAGGCGGCGAAGGGGAAAAGTCTTCACTTCGGTTTTCTTTGCGTTCTTCGCGCGACCGCTGTTTTTTAATAAAAGTGTCAACCAACCGAATAAGCAGGGTTTTTCATTCTGCCTTCTGCATTTTTCCTTCCCGGTCAATCTGCCGCGCCAGCTCAAAATCTTTTTCCGTCAGCCCGTTGGCATCGTGCGTGGTGAGCGCGAGCGTGACTTTGTTCCAGCGGATGTCCACGTCGGGATGATGTTGCGACTGCTCGGCGAGTTCGGCGACGGCGTTGGTGAATTTCATCGCGGCGGGAAAATCCTTGAACGCAAACGTGCGGGAAATGATTTCGCCATAGCGCGCCCACTGCGGCACGGTGGCCAGCGCGAGGATGATTCTGGCCTCGTCCATTTTGATTTGGCCGGCGGCAAAACTTTCGAGTGATTCCAAATTGACCTGCGCGGCCTCGCGAAACAGGCTGAAGCTGGTTTGCAGTGACCAGACCCACGACAGCGCGCAAAGGCCCACGCCGATTAGCGCCAGCGGGACATTGCCCGGCGCAGTTTTGGGCGCGTCGTTGAACATCATCTGGTAATATTGCGCGAGACTGCGGAAAGCCCAGAGGCAAAACAGGACGAAGCCGGCGAGAAATAAAAGTAGTTGCAGGCCACCGGCGACCCGGCGACCGGCCAGCAGCGAACCGAGGCCGGGCGTGCCAAGCTGGTTCAGCAGCGCGGCGTTGCGGGCCTGGGTGCGGCTAACTTTTTTCCGCGCCAAAGATGGTTTCATAGGCATACATCAGCGCGGCCAGCCCAATGGGAATCGACACAATCAACCCGACGCAGCACAGGCAAAGCCCGGCCACATTCACGAGGTCAATCAGCAGCACCAGCCCGAAAACCTGCCACCAATGCTGGTTCACTTTTTTCCAGCTCGCCTTCATCGCTGCGCCGAAATCCAACTGCTGGTCAATGATGAGCGGCAGCGTAAATTTCCAACTCACGCTCAAGAAGGTTGCCGGGATGGCGCAGATCAACAGCACCCACGCGCTGGGCAACAGCGCCGAGGTGAGGACACTCTTTAGAAAATTAACAGAATCTTGCTGCGACATGGTGTCCAGATTCACGCCCTTGACCAACGGAATTAATTTCACGCAGAAAACAATCACGAACGGAAGCAGCGTCAGCCCGATGAGTAATCCCACCACCAGCACGCCGAGAAAAAGTTGGCCGAACGAACGGCGGAAGCCGGCGAACAAATCGCCCAAGCTGGCCGGCTCGCCCCGGAGGACGCGGAGAAACAGATAGAACAATCCGCCCATGAGCGCGCCGGACACCACAAAGTTGGCGATGGAAAAAATGGCACCGATGAACGGAATTTTCCCGAACATTCCAAACGCCATCTGAATCAGTCCGTAAACCAAAACGCCGCCGATGAGCAGGCCGGCATTGGTTTTCACCAGTTCCCAGCCGCGCGCAATGCAGCCGCCGAGATCGAGTTCGTAATCGCGTTCCAGAAAAGCGGTGGCGGATGGAATCGGCCCGATCGTGGCGGGTGCGGCGGTCGGCGCAAACGCGTCGGCAAATTCCGGAAACTGCGCTAGCGGGCGAAATTCCGCGTCGCTTTCCGACTTGGCTTGGGACTGCGCATTGAGCCGGCCCTCGGTCAGCCACTGGCGCACGTCCGCGTCCGTGACCGGGCCGTATTCTTTGCCGTCGCCGCCGATGATGAGATAGTTTGCCATAAGCTTATTTTGTCGCTGTTGTTTCTAATTCATTGCGCACGCTGAAGCAAGCCGGTTTGCCGGGGCCGGGGCAAGGTCGCGCGCCGAATGGGCTGCGGGCGAAGGAAGATTTTGTTGAACCAGTTTCGTCCGGACGGCTGAAATAATGTCAACATCGTCCGGTTTGGCGCGCCGCTCTGACCGGCGGTGCCGCCAGCAAAAGTTGCGTGTCAGCATTGACTTTTGGGCCGGCAAATGAAAACTTTCCGGTCCGCGAAGCCCGAATTTAATAGTAGGGTGGCGGAAACAATCTCGTGGCAGAAAAAGACGATTATTTGCTGGACCTGCTGGTTGACCTCGGCTTCACCGATGCCGGAACGGTCGGCAAGGCCCGCGAGGAAGCCAACGCCGCCGGCGTGGGCGTGGTGGATTTGTTGGTGGCCAACAAGGTCATCCGCCCCGGCGACGTGACGCAGGCCAAGGCCGCGCAGTTTGGCGCGGAAGTCGTCCACCTCGCGAACATGAAGATCGAGGACGATGTTATCGCCATTGTGCCCCGCGACATCGCCAAGAAATACCGCGTCATCCCCGTTTTCAAAACCGAAGGCAAGGTGGCCGTGGCCATCGCCGACCCGTCCGACCTGAACACGATTGATTCGCTGACGCATTTGCTGAATGCGGAAATTGAGCTGCGCGTGGCGTCGGAGCCGGACATCGAGGCGGCACTGGGCAAGTATTACGGCGGCGAGAAAAAATCCATGGACGCGGGCATCTTCAAGGATGTCATGCAGGAATTGACGGAGGAAAATGTCCACGTCGCGAAAATCGAGGAGGGCGGCGAAGTGGAGACAGACGCGCCGCTGATTCGGTTGGTCAATCAAATCATCGTGGACGCGTTCAAGCTGCGCGCGTCGGACATTCATCTCGAACCGCTGGAAAAACGCTTTCGCCTGCGCTACCGCATTGACGGCATGATGCAGGAAATGAAATCGCCGCCGAAACGCCTGCAGGCGCCGGTCATCGCGCGTTTGAAAATTCAGGCGGGCATGGTGATTTCCGAACATCGCGTGCCGCAGGACGGACGCATCCAGTCGAAGATCGGGAACAAGCTGATTGATTTGCGCGTTTCCTGTCTGCCGACGAATCACGGCGAAAGCATCGTGATGCGTATTTTGGACAAGGAAGGTTTGCGGCTCGGTTTACCGGAGCTGGGTTTCTTGAGCGACGACCAGGCGACGTTTGAGCGCATCATCGGTTTGCCGGACGGAATTTTATTGGTCACCGGCCCGACCGGTTCCGGCAAGACGACGACGCTGTATTCGTGTCTGAATTTCATCAACCGGCCCGACCGCAAAATCATCACGGTGGAAGACCCGGTGGAATATGTTTTGTCCGGCATCAACCAGGTGCAGGTGCATGATCAAGTCGGCTTCACCTTTGCAACCGCGTTGCGCGCGATTCTTCGTCAGGCACCGAACATCGTGATGATCGGGGAAATCCGCGACATCGAGACCGGCTCTATCGCCATCAACGCATCGCTCACCGGCCATTTGGTGTTCTCCACGCTGCACACGAATGATGCGCCCGGTGCCGTCACGCGTCTCGTGGACATTGGTGTGAAACCGTTTTTGGTGGCATCTTCCACTCGCTGCCTGATGGCGCAACGGCTTGTGCGGAAAATCTGCAAGAAGTGTATGGCGCCGTATCAGCCGACCGAGCAGGAAATGCGCTCGCTCGGTTTGACGATGGATGACGTGAAGAACGGGAACGTCCAAAAAGGCCGTGGCTGCCAGAACTGCAACAACAGCGGCAATCGCGGGCGGTTTGGCATCTTTGAGATTTTCGTCGTGGAAGACGAGGCGCGGAAATTGATTTACGATCGCGTGCCGACGACGGTGCTGCGCCAGCGCGCCCGCGAAATGGGGATGCGCACGCTGCGTGAAGACGGCATTCGCAAAGTGCTCGCCGGACTCACGACGTGCGAAGAAGTCATCCGCGCGACGGTCGGCGACGATGCGTAAAAATTTCGAATCATGAACTTTGAATTTCAAATTAAAACCAGCGTGGCGCGGGCGGAAGATTCGCCGTTCTCCATTTGTAATTTGTAATTTTTATGTCCTACGCCATGTCAGATTTGCTGCAGTTGGTCGTGTCGGAAGGCGCGTCCGACTTGCACACGCGCGTCGGCACGCCGCCGGCCATCCGTGTCCACGGCACTTTGCACCGCGTGGAAGGCCCGGCCTTGACGCCGGAGTCATCCGAGGAATTGATGCGCAGCATCACGTCCGAGGAACACATTCAGGCGGTGCGCGAGCGCGGCGGCGCGGACTTCGCGTTTGCGTTCGGCGACGCGGCGCGGTTCCGCGTTAGCGTGTTCAAGGAAAAGGGAAATTTCGGCATGGTGCTGCGGCAGATTCCGAGCAAGATGCTCACCTACGAGCAAATTGGTTTGCCGGAATCGGTGAAGGAACTTTTGTTCAAGCCGCGCGGTTTGATTCTCGTGACTGGCCCGACGGGTTCCGGCAAATCCACCACGCTCGCGTCTATGCTCAACATCGTGAACGAGACGCGCGAGGAAGTGCATCTCATCACGATTGAGGATCCGATTGAATATTATCACAAGCACAAAAAAGCGTTGATAACCCAGCGCGAAGTCCATGTGGACGTGCCGAATTTCGCCGAGGCGATTCGCCGCGCGCTGCGGCAAGACCCGGACATGATTCTGGTCGGCGAAATGCGCGACTTGGAAACGATTGAGGCCGCGATCACGGCGGCGGAAACGGGCCACTTGGTGTTCGGCACGCTGCACACGACGGGCGCGGCGAAGACGATTGACCGCTTGACGAACGCGTTTCCGACCAACCAGCAGGAAATGGTGCGCATCCAGTTGTCCACCGTTTTGCAGGCGGTGATTTCGCAGTTGCTGATTCCGCGCATTGACAAGCCGGGGCGCGTGGCCGCGTTTGAGATCATGATCAACACGCCGTCCATCGCGGCACTCATCCGCGACAACAAAACTTTCCGTATTCAGTCGGACATCCAGACCGGCATGAAATACGGCATGGTGACGCTGGACTCATTTTTGATTGATAAATATTTGCTGGGGATGATTGCCCGCGAGGAAGTCATCAACAAGTCGCAAGACCCGACCACCATCATGGCTAAATTGCAGGAACTGGATTTGGCGCAGGCGGTGGACAAGGGCGGTAAGAAAAAATAATTTTGTTTCATGGCCGACGAAATCAATAATCCATTGCTTTCCCTGCTGCACGGGCAGGGGATGCTTGACGACCTGCAATACGAGGAAGTGGCGGGCGAATTGCAGCGCAATGCCACGCCGGCGATCCAGGTGTTGCAGGATTTCGGCATCATGAAGCTGGACGACATCCTGCACGTCATGGCGACGGCGCTGGGCACGGAAGTGGTGTCGTTGAAGGATCGCGAGATTCCGAAGGACGTGCTGAATCTGATTCCCGCGAAGGTCGCGCAGACTTATAAATGTCTGCCGGTGGGTTTTGCCAACGGGATGTTGCAGGTGGCGATGGCCGAGCCGCTCGATCCGGCCAAATCGGATGAAATCAATTTTATCGCCAAGCGCGACGTGCAAATCGTCGTGGCGGATCCGGCGGAGATCGCCCGCGCGATTGAACGGCTTTACGGTCAAGAGGAGAATGAAAGTTTCGCCGAGATCCTGAAGGAATTGGGCGATGAAAAATTGGTGCTGGAAAAGACAGCGACGGGCGATGCCGCCAAGGTGGCCGAGGAGATGGCGAACCAGGTGCCCATCGTCAAATTCGTGAATTTGGTTTTGCAGCAAGCGGTGCAGGATCGCGCGTCGGACATTCACTTCGAGCCGTTCGAGACGGAGTTTCGCATTCGTTATCGCGTGGACGGCGCGCTTTACGAAATGGCGCCGCCGCCGAAGCATCTGGCGCTGCCGGTCGCCTCGCGCATCAAGATCATGGCGAATCTGAATATTTCAGAAATGCGCCTGCCGCAGGACGGCCGCATCAATCTTCAGCTGGGTGGCAAGCAGATTGATTTGCGCGTCAGCACGCTGCCGACGGCGTTCGGCGAATCTATCGTGCTGCGCGTGCTCGACCGCTCGTCGGTGAACCTTGAAATCGAGTCGCTCGGTTTTCCAAAATACGTTTACGATTTCACCACGGAAGTGATTCAGCGGCCCAATGGCATTTTCGTCGTGACCGGCCCGACCGGCTGCGGCAAGACGACGACGCTGTATTCCTGTTTGCGCCGGGTCAACACGATTGATTCCAAATTGCTGACGGCGGAAGACCCGGTGGAGTTCGACATCGAAGGCATCATGCAGGTCGCCGTGAACGACGCACAGGGCATGACCTTTGCCAAGGCGTTGAAATCCTTTTTGCGGCAAGACCCGGACATCATCATGGTCGGTGAAATCCGCGACTTGGTGACAGCGCAGATTTCCATTCAGGCGTCGCTGACCGGTCACTTGGTTTTAAGCTCGCTGCACACGAATGATTCGCCCGGCGCGGTCACGCGGTTGGTGGACATGGGCGTGGAGCCGTTTTTGATTTCCTCCACGCTGATGGCGGTGCTGGGCCAGCGGCTCGTCCGCACGATTTGCAAGAATTGCCGGACGCCGTTCGAGCCGACGGAGCAGCAGTTGTCGCTGCTCGGCCTTTCGCCGCATGATTTGGGCGACAAGATTTTTCATTATGGCCGCGGCTGTTCCGTCTGCAATGACACCGGTTACAAGGGCCGCAAAGGTATTTTTGAATTGCTCGTCGTGAGCGACGCCATCCGCAATCTGATTAACGAGCGCGCCCCGACGGTGGTGGTGCGCCAGAAGGCGGTGGAACTCGGCATGGTCACCTTGCGCGAAGACGGCTTGCGCGGCATATTCGACGGTGATACAACCATTGACGAAGTCGTCAAATACACCTGATCTGCCATGCCTAAATATAATTATATCGCCCTCGACGCCCGTGGCAATGAGACCAAGGGTTCCATCGAGGTAGGCAGCCAGAACGAGGCCATCGGGCGCGTGAAAGAAATGGGGTTGTTCCCCACGAAGATCACCGAGGCGGACAAGGAAGACAAAGCCGCCGCAAAAAAATCCAAGACCAAGCCGTCCGCCAAGCCCAAGTCGGGCAAAAAAGGCGGCGGGATGAACATCAATCTTAAAATCCCCGGCCTCGGCGGCGGAGTAAAGCCGAAGGTGTTGACCACGTTCACGCGTCAGCTCGCGACGCTGGTGGACGCCGGTCTGCCGCTGCTGCGCGGTTTGCGCGTGCTGGAAAAACAGGAGCGCAACCCGAACCTGAAAAAAATCTTGAGCGAACTAGCCACCTCCATTGAAGGCGGCAGCACGTTTTCCGAGGCGCTGGCCCAGCATCCGAAAGTTTTCAACCGCCTGTTCGTCAACATGGTCAAGGCCGGCGAACTCGGTGGTGTGCTGGAAGTCGTCTTGAAACGCCTCGCGGAATTTTCCGAAAAGGCGCAGAAAATCAAGGCCAAGGTCAAAGCGGCGCTGTTTTATCCCATCGCGGTTTTGATTGTGGCGGTGGGCATCATGGTGTTGCTGATGACTTTCGTGGTGCCGAAATTCAAAGACGTGTTCAGCGGCATGGGTTTTGAACTGCCGGGCTTTACCGTGTTCGTGCTCTGGTGCAGCGACATGGTCAAGAACAACATCCTCGGCACGATGGGCGCTTGCGCGGTGGTGGTGGTGCTGTTTCTGCTTTTCATCAAAACGAAATTCGGCCGTTTATTTTGGGACAAAGTTAAACTCAATATGCCGCCCACCGGTCCGGTGGTGACCAAAGTTTCCATCTCGCGCTTCACGCGCACGCTGGGCACGCTCGTTTCCAGCGGCGTGCCGATTTTGCAGGCGCTCACCATCGTCAAGGAAACGGCCGGCAATGTCGTCATCGCCAACGCCGTCGCCCAGGTTCACGAAAGCGTCAAGGAAGGCGAAACCATCACCGCGCCGCTCGAAGCCTCGCGCGTGTTTCCGCCGATGGTCATAAGCATGGTGGACGTCGGCGAGCAGACCGGTGCGCTGCCGGAAATGTTGCTTAAGATTGCCGACAACTACGACGAAGAAGTGGACAACGCCGTGGCGGCCATGACCTCGCTGCTGGAACCGATCATGATCGTGTTTCTGGCCGTCATCGTCGGCAGCATCGTCATCGCGATGTTCCTGCCCCTCATCAAGATGATCACCATCATGAGCGGTGAAGGCGACAGCGGCGGCAAAAAAGGCGGCGACTAGCCAAAATCGTCGGTTTGCCAAATAAAACGTCAAAAACTTGACAAAACCATGCCCAATGAGTAAATACATTGTATTCACATTGCATGGGCGAATTATTTACAACTGACCCGTTATGGAGTTCGATTGGAATAATCTGCCATTTGAGCTTGGTTCTTTGACCCAACGGGAAATAGAAGAGTCGTTTGAGGATCCGTTTGCGGTGCGGCTGATGCCGGACACGCCGCGTTTCGGGGTGCAGGCGCGGTTTTTCAATCTGGGTATGTCGGCGGGTGGCGTGGGGATTTACAGCGTCTATCGGACGAATGGCAAACAGGTGCGCGTGCTGCTGGCCCGGGTGTTTGCGCCGGAGGAACGGTTCTTCTATCAACGGAAAATGGATCAAACCCTCGCGTAGTGAACGGATTTTATCGTGCAAACTTTTGCCAACTGGGAAGACGTGCCGCTGTTCGACACCGAGACGGCCGAGGCGGCGTTTTGGCTGGAGAACCGGCCCGCCGTGCGGCTCATGGAATCGGCGGTGGCCGGCAGCGCCGAGGGTTCCGAGTCCGTGACCATCTCGCTGCGGATTGATCCGCGGATGCTGGCGCGCATCAAGCGCATGGCGCGTTCGCGGTATCTGAACTACCAGAGCATGATCAAGCAATGGTTGAGCGAACGCATGGAACAGGAATTGAAATAAACATGAAAAAAATTGGAAATTGGAAATTGGAAATTGGAAATCCCCGGGCGTTCACCCTGATTGAACTGCTCGTCGTCATCTCGATTATTGGCTTGCTGGCGGGCTTGACCATTCCGGCACTGGCAACCATCAAGGCTGCGCAATACAAAAAGACTGCGCGCGCCGAATTGGAATTCATCCAGACCGCGCTGGAAAATTACAAGGCCAAGTATGGCGCCTATCCACCGGGTAACCAACTCGCGGCCAGCCCCACTTATGCGCCCGCGCTGTTTAGCCAGCTTTACTACGAACTCGCTGGCACCGCTATCAATGGCAATAACTATGTCACGCTGGACGGTAGTTCTTCGATTTCTTTCAATCCCGCCAACTTGGTGAATACTGCCTACGGCGTTGGCGGGTTGGTAAATTGCACCAAGGGCACCGGTGAAGATGATCTCAAGGCCAAAAATTTTCTGTCCGGCATCCGGCAGCAGGATATTTACAGCCCGGTAACGAATAATACCGTTCCCACTACGGAACTGGTCACCTCCATCGGCGGGCCAGATGACGCTTACCAGCCGTTGAAAGCTCCCGGCCTGAATCCGTTCCGCTACGTTTATCCCGGCGTCAATAATCCCAACGGCTACGATTTGTGGGTGCAGCTCGTCATCAAGGGCAAAACCAATCTCATCTGCAACTGGAGCCGGCAGGTGATTATCAACAGCGCGCTCCCCTGACCATGTTTGACCCTGCCGCCAATGGCCCCGACTGCTGGAAATGCACCCTGCACGTCGAGTGGCATGATTGTTCCTGGTGTCCCGCCATCGGTCTGCGGCAGGGCTTGGAAATGCGCCGGGGCACCGCCACAAAACCATTGCCCGGTGCGGCCATCATGCCGCATCCTGTCCGTCGGATTAACCTAGCCAAACCTATGAAAAAAATCGGAAATCGGAAATCAGAAATCGGAAATTCCTCCGCCTTCACCCTCGTCGAATTGCTCGTCGTCATCGCCATCATCGGCATTCTGGCTGCGATGCTGCTGCCGGTGCTGGCCTCCGCGAAAAAACACGCCTTGATGATGAAGGCAAAAACCGAAATGACTGCCATTGTCGCTGCCATTTCGGCTTACGATCAGGATTACAGTCGGTTTCCCATGTCGCCGGCAGATCAAACTGCGGCGGGCACCAATGATTTTACCTGTGGCATGGTGGCCGGCTTCGGGCCGGGCCGAAATGGCAACAATAGCGGCTACACTTCCACTAATAACAACGAAGTTATTGCCATCCTCATGGACTTGCAGACCTATGCCAGTGGGGTGAATACGGTGAACTACAATCACGTCAAGAATCCCAAGCAGGTAAAATATCTTAACGCCACACCCGCGTCAGACACCGTTTCACCCGGCGTTGGCCCCGACGGCGTTTATCGCGATCCGTGGGGCAATCCGTATGTCATCACGATGAACACCAGTTACAACGAGCAGGGAACAAGTGATTTCTTGTATTCGCTTCAAAGCGTTTCGCAAAACGGTGTCAACAGTCAATCAGGCTTGAACGGTCTTTTTAATCCTGTGGATCCCAGCGGCAATGGCGATCATTTTTATTATCACGGTAAAGTCATGGTTTGGTCTGCCGGGCCGGACAAGAACTATGACACCGGCCCAGCCAACGCCGGCAAGAACAAAGACAACATCGTAAGCTGGCAGTAAAATTTTTGTGAAAGCCATTTTCCCATCCCGTTTGGCCGCCCGGCAGTTTTCCGATGAAAGCTGCCGCCCGCCGGCGCGCGTGGCAAAATCGGAAATTGGAAATCAAAAATCAAAAATTGGCTTCACGCTGCTGGAACTGCTCGTGGTCATCTCGATTCTCGGCATCCTCGCCGCGTTGTCCGTGCCAGCACTCAAGAATCTCGGCAAGTCTAACATCCAAGTCAGCGCCGCCCGCCAGATGCTCGATGACATCGGCCACGCGCGGCAGCTCGCCATCAGCCAGCACACCACGGTCTATATGGTTTTCGTGCCGATGGATTTTTGGCTGGTTGGTGGCAACTCGGCGTGGTGGAACAGTCTGGCTTACAACGAAAAGTTTGCCGGCACCAATCTTTTGGACAAACAGCTCACCGGCTACAATTTTATTTCGTTGCGTTCCGTGGGTGACCAACCGGGACAGGGCGTGCCGAAGTATTTGGCGGAATGGAAATCCCTGCCGGACGGCGCTTTTGTTGCCAGCAACAAATTTTACAATGCCTATTCCGTCATCAATGATTATTCCCTCGGTGCCACCTATCCCATTTATCAATTCAACTACACCAACAACTTTCCGTTCCCGACCGAGACCAATTTTGTCAATTTGTCCAGCTATCCCAACTTTGGTCTGCCTTACATTGCCTTCAACTATCTCGGCCAGCTCACGGTGGACGGATTGAATCTCGCGCCGCGCGATGAATACATCCCGCTCGCCCAAGGCAACGTCGCCTACGCCGTGGACGGGAACAAGAACCTGCAATTATTGCAGCCCGACGCTTCCGAGAATCCGCCCGGCAACAGCACCAACTCCATGTTCAACGTCATTCGCATTGACCGGCTCACCGGCCGCGCCGTGCAGTTGCACCAGAAAGTCCAATGAGATTTCCAATTTCCAATTCCCAATTTCCTATTTCCGCGAACGGCCGGAAATCAATCGCTTCGCGCCGTCTTCAAATTGGCAATTGGAAATTGCAAATTGGCAATGCCTCGGCTTTCACGATGATTGAAATTGCGATTTGCCTCGCCATCATTGGCTTTGCGCTCGTGGCCATCATCGGTGTGCTGCCGCTGGGCATGAACACCCAGCGCGACACTCGCGAAGAGACCGTCATCAACCAAGACGCCACCGTGTTGCTCGAAGTCATCCGTGGCGGTGCGCGCGGCGCGGACTACCTGACGAACTACGTCTATGCCATCACCAATAACCGGGCTTATTACAAAAACGGTGTGCCGACTCCTGATGTCATCGGCTGGAGCACGGCGGATTATCTGACCAACGGCGCGAACATTGTCGGCCTGTTGAGCACGCCGGAATTTACCGACAACAATCTGGCCGCCCCGTTGCCGCCCCTCAGTTACGACGGCTACAGCAACCACATCATCGCCTACGTCCGTTCCTTGAGCGGGCTGGCGGCGGAAAAGCCGCCGCAGAACAACACCATCATGCGCGAGGACACTTTTACTTATCGCGTGTATTGCGTGAACGCGCCGCTGGCGGTGGACACCAATTCCCCGTTGCAGGGCTTTAGCCGGCAGTTAGCGAATTGCCTGCGCGAACTGCGGCTGACCTTTCTCTGGCCGCAACTGCCCAATGGCAATCTGGGCGCCAACCGGCAGACTTTCCGCACGACGGTCGCGGGGCAGTTGAATTACCAGCCCACGAATAATATGCCGACGTTCTTTTACCAGTCGCAGTCGTTCACCAACGCGCCATGACATTTTCAAATTCCAATTGCCCATCGCCTATTTCCCGGAGTCGCGGGAAAGCGGCGCAGTCGCGGCGCGGTCAGATTGGCAGTTGGCGATTGCAGATTGTGCAGGCTGTAGCGGGTCTGGGAGGATTGGTTCCCGAAGGAAACCAGTCTGTTCCCGAAGGAAACCAGTCTGTTCCCGAAGGAAACCAGTCTGTTCCCGAAGGAAACCAGTCTGTTCCCGAAGGAAACAAGTCTGTTCCCGAAGGA
>Ga0208507_1000621_pt1 | contig 22126 bp, 36 predicted proteins | sample CryBogCBH12Aug01_FD_184626 | JGI IMG/M metagenome (GOLD analysis project Ga0208507, IMG submission 184626) | Freshwater microbial communities from Crystal Bog, Wisconsin, USA - CBH12Aug09.1 (SPAdes) (version 2) | ecosystem: Environmental > Aquatic > Freshwater > Lake | place: Crystal Bog... | reverse complement strand
GTGAACGAGTTGGTCCCGGTGAGACCGACCGAGCCGTTCAGGCCGGCGATGTAATACACATGGTAATTACCCGCTGAACCAGTCTGCGTGGTCTGCGTCTGCGCGCCGGCCGCGAAGCCGAACGTGAGCAGGAACGCGAACAGGACCAGCGCGGCGGCTTTCTTGACCGCCGCCATGCCCTGGGCAATGCCGTCGGCAATCGCCTTGGCCACGTCCACGGCCGGCGCTTCCTTCACGACATTCTTCGCGTCGGCGGCGCGGCCTTTCTCGCCGGCCTCTTCCAGTTGGAACTTCACGTCCTCTTCCGGTTCCAGGAAGCGCGCGAGCGCGTGATACTGCCAGAGGTAAACCTCGGCCTCGGCATCCTTCGCGATCTTGGTCTCGTCGGCGACCACCTCGTGGCCGGCGATGTTCTTGACCTTGATCTTCACCGGGTCCTTCCACTTCTTGTCGGAGGTGATGAGTTCGATGATGGCCTTGGCGTTCGGATAAGCCTTGTCACCCGGCTTGACCGCGCGCAGCTCGACGACGAGCTTCTGTTTCTCTTCCAGCGGAAGAGCCTTGATTTCGTTTTCAGTTTTCATTTTTTAAATAATCAAAATGTTTTAATTGGTTTTCCCTTTCCCGTTCCCTCTCCCATCGGCTGGGAGAGGGTCAGGGAGAGGGCGTGAGTCAGGCCGCCGCCGTCGAAAGGACGGCGAACGGTTTGAGCGTGGTGCTGCCGGGCAGCGTTTTCATTTTCACACCGGCGCGGACCAGCGCGCGGAAGGCGCGGAGGTTCTGCGGGAAGCCGATGTCGTCGCTCGTGGCGAGTTCCAGGTCTTCGCGGATCAGCACCGACTGCGCGGCACCCTCGCCGAACGCGGCGACCGGTTGCGCGGCCCCGTCCGTGGTCGGCGCGATGGCCGTCGGATGGACCTTGTAGCCGAGGATGCTGCCAATGCTGCCGGGCGTGGGCACTTCCTGCCACGTCTGGAAGATCGGGCGGCCGTTGTTGTCGCGGATGAGCGCGATGCGCGCGATCATCTGCGCATGAATCCACCACATCGGCTTGCGGTTGAGGACCTGCGGCGACACGTTCAGGATCGTGGCCACGAAGTCATCGAGCTTCAGCGTGCTGGCCGTGGTGCGGCCGGCCCCGCCGCTGACGCCGAGGTTGGTGTTGGCGAGCGCGGCGTTGAACAGGCCGACGTAGCCGGCGTTCGTGGTGTCCTGGTTGCCGTTGCCGATGAAGGCGGCGGTGTCGAGTCCCCAGTTGGAGCTTTCGATCATCTGGTTCAGGACATAAGGCGCAAGGTTGGAGTTGGAGTCCGCGAGCAGCTCGCGGGCGACATACATCAGCACCGCGCAGGTGTTGATCACGTTGAGCACCTGGCCGCCCTGGAACGCGCCGCTGTTGATGGTGGAACCTTCCGCCAGCGTGGACTGCGAACCGATCCAGTAGAACTGCGGCCGGCTCGTGGCGATGGGCAGCACGTTCAACCGCGCGCCCACGCGCTGGACGCCCAGCGTGGAGTAGTCGCCGTATTCCAGCAGCAGATCATAAATCTCGCTGAAGGTGTCGGTCGGCACCGTGGCCTGGCCGAGGCCGGCGTCCACGCCGGTGAGCGCCTTGGCCTTGGCGTTGCTTTCCTCGACATACTTCACGAACGCCGGGTCGGTCTTCGGCGCATCCTTGTGGAGGCCGAGGACGCAGCGGGCCATCGCGTTCAACGCGAAACTGTTTTCCTCGCTGGCAAGGAAGCGCGCGACCGGCGAGAGGAAGCTGGACTTGGCGTTCAACGCCACCTGGCGCTGGACCTTCTCCATCTGTTTCATGAAGGTCTCGTGCGAGGTGTTGACGCCGTTCTTGACCTTGGTCAGCTCTTCCATCGCGGCCTTCACTTCCTTGTCGGCGCGGCCGAGATCATCCAACACTTTTTGCTGCGCGGATTTGAACGTGCCCTGTTCTTCGATCAGCGCATTCACGCCGCCGAACAGCGTGGCCTGGAACTCGTCGTCGGTGAGCGCCTTGCCCTTTTGCGGAATCACCAGCGGCGCGATGGCGCAGGTTGCGCCCTTCACCACCGGAATGGAGAAGAGGCACGCGAGCGCGGCGATCATGCACAGGAGCGGGAGCGCCGCCAGCGCCAGAACGGGCGCGGCCGCGTATTTCAGAATTTTATATTTGTTTTTCATATTTGTTACAGACGGTTGATTTTGGTTTTGAATTCCATCATGGTCGCCATCCGCACCCGCTGCTGGGCCTTCTCGACATCAGCGGGATCGTCGGTCGAGTCGGCGGTTTTGCGTCTGGCTATCTCTGATGAAATTTTTTCGAGCGTGGCGTCGCTGATGATGCCGGCCTTGTAAGCCTTGGCCACGGCGTTGGGATTCGCGCCGATGATGCAGACGCTCAATTCGATCTGCTCCCACTCCGTGAAGATCACGCGCACATCCGTGCCGGCGGCGATCTCCATCAGGGCCAGCTCGTTTTGGAACTGCGTGGGGTTGCTGTCCCATTTGCTCACGTATTGGACCGGCATGAAGCCGATGCTTACCGCCTTCAGGTAGCCGGCGACGGTCATCTTGAAACCGATGTTCGCCAGGTGATCCTCCGGCAGCCCGGCGTCAATCGCCCACTTCGCCGTCTCCACCACGCGCTTGCCCTGGATTTTCCAGTCGAGCACCTTGCCCACCAGGCAGTCGATGCCCTCGTAATTGTGGGAGTCCACGAACGGCGCGTTTTTCTGGAAGCGGTTGAACCGCGCGCCGCTGGCCTTGACGATCTCGTTGTAGCTGTCGAGCGATTCGTCGGTGGCGATGTATTCCACGATGCCGGTCTTTTCATCGATGACGCGGATTTCGGGATGGATCGCGCGGCGCAGCGTGCCGCCGTAGCCAAGTTTTTGAATGAGTTGTGCGTTCATATTATTTTGCAACCTGCGGGCGCAGGCCCAGCCGGCGTTGGAGTTTGAGCGGACGGGAATCGCGCCAGTTGAAACCCATCTTCGCCCGCGACATCTTCGCGAGGATTTTTTTGCGGCGCTGGTTTTTGAAAACAAATTTCACCGCGCGCCAGAGGACCAGCGGCTTCCAGAAATTCTTCAGCGAGAGCTGCACCGCCACCACGTCGGCCGCGTTGGCAAAGCGCAGCTCGCGCCGCACAGCCTTCAGCGAGCCTTTGTCGTGATAAATTATTTTGCTCATGGTCTGCGAAAGGTGGCCACCGGGATGCGGCTGTTGATGGCACGCGCGGTCTCTTCATTCGCGCCGCGACGGTCCACGGTGTATTTCACGCCGCCGCCGCTGACTTCGATCTTCCGGCCGAAGCCGAAGATCCCGGTGCGCCGGACCTTGATGTCCGGGCGCAACGCGCTGGTAAATTTCTTGCTCATGATTTTGGTTCCTTTCTTGCGATCTGGATGCAGTGGCAGTTGATGACATTGCCCGCCGAGCCGGCGGGATCGCCGGGATACATCAGCGCCTCGCCGCCGACGTCGAACGGCTCGTTCATCGGGATGGCCTGCTCCGGCGAACCATAGAGCGCCTCCGCCGCGCGATGCGCCGCCCGGACGTGCGGGCCGTGATTGGACAGCCAGGACTTGTGCGTGATGCCGGCGGCGACCATCGCCGCGTTGCGCGAGAAGCCGTAGGCCGCGCTCGTCTCCGTCATGGCGATGCGCCGGGCCTCGTAGTTGGAAAGTTCATTGAACGCCGCCTTGATGCGCGCGGCGAGCTTCTCGGTGGATTCGCCGGCATCAATGCCTTCCTGGAGCGCGGCCTTGATTTTCTCGAACACCGTGTCGCCCACGCCGGCCAGTTTGTTTTCGCGGTCGGCGATGAAATCCTTCACCGACGCCGGCGGCAGCGTCCACGGATCGTCGGGCTGTCCGATTTCGTCGTGCAGCTCGCGCACCGCCTGCTCCAGCACCTCGCGCTGGGCCGGCGACAGCGAGGCGAGCAGATCGCGCACAAACGACTGCGGATCGAACAGGACGTCCACCAATGATCTTTGCGTGAGGGATTTTTGCGAGGCCGCTTCCAGATTCCGCAGCGCCTTCGCGCGATAATCAAAAAGCACCTTGGACACTTTGCCCTGGTAAAGTTTCACTGCCCGGCTGCGCAGGCGCATGTGATTTTCCCAAAGCGATTTTTGTTCCGGCGTCGGACCGGCGGCGCGGAAGGCGAACGCCGAGCGGATGAGATGAAGCGCCTTGTCGGTTTTGTCTTTCCCCTCTCCCTCGGCAAATTCGTCCGGCTTGGGTGCCGGTGCCTGCGCGGCCTTGTTGGCCTCCGCGCTGACCGGCGCGAGGTTGATCGGGATGTAACCCTGGTTCCATTCCTCATACTGCGGCAGGCCGAGGTTCAGGTATTCGTTGATCGCCATCATCGGCACGCCCTTGGAAAACAAACTGTCGGCGTCCTTCATCCGCTCGCTGCGCACCTGCTGCATGACGTAGTGCTCGTCCCAGTTCAGGCCGACCTCGACGCGTTCGCCGCTCATGCGGAAGATGAGCTGCTCCAGCGCCGCGCAGAATTTATTCCCCTCCGGGATGCAGGTGTTGAAGATCAGCGCGAACCAGTCGCTCGCCTGGCCGATGCTGTAACTCGCCTTCACATCCGCCAGGCTCGGCGGCACGCCGAAGGCGATGAAGATTTCGTGGCGGTCCTCCAGCATCCCGGCGATGAACGCCGCGTCCACCGACAGAATCTTCGGATCATGCACATCCACTTCGCCCGGCAGGAAGAGCGCCTTGGAGTTGCCGCGCATCCGGGCCGCGCGCCGGTCCATGAGCGACATCTTGATCTGTTCGATCTGCGTGTCGGACGGCGAGCCGTTCTTGGCGGAGATGATCGGCGCGGTGTCGTTGTCGCCGGTGAGGTTGCGCTTGAACTTGCTGGACAGGTGATGCGTCTCGGCGGCGAGATGCGCGCTGGCGTAATCGCCGAGGCCGCGATGCGGATCGTAGGGATTCCAGCCGAAGAGCCGGACGACCTGTTCGGGTTCGAGTTCCCAGACCTTGCCGTTGGCGTCCGTGAAATTCCAGGCGGTGACCTTGCCGTCGGCCACCGTCGGCCGCATCCGGTCCGGCCGGGCCACGATGATGGGCGCAAACGGATTGGTCTTCACTTCCGGGAACGGCACCCGCGCGCCGTCATCCGCCAGCACCCAGAAACATTCCTGCAATTTATACCAGCCGATGCTCGCCTCAACAAAATCCTCGTAGGTCAGGCCGGCCATCGGTTCCTTCAGCCATTCCCGGATTTGCGGCAGCTCCACCTCCGCGCTGGTGTCGCGCGCCACGATGCCACGGCTGGTGAACAGGCGCGCACCCTTGCCGCGATGGCGGCGCATGGCCGAGCTGCCGGACGGCTTGGAAAACACCAGGTCCACCGAGGAGATCGGGCCGGCGACATATTTGATGGCGCGGCGCACCCACGCGCTGGCGGCATACGGCGCGTGCAAACCATCGCCGCTCCCGCCGTCAATTCCCCTGGCAAACCAGAAGGCCGGCACGCCCTGGGTGAAATTGCCGGTGCCCAGCACCGCGTCGGACACATCCTTGGTGATGCAGTTCCCGACGGCCGCCACATGCCAGGCTTTCATCGCGTTCTGGGTGCGCAGAAAAGTGGCCGCTTTCGTGGAGAAGTCCGGATTCATGCGCCCACCTCCCTAAAACCACCCGCCAAGGGCTTCCTGAACGAATCTTTTAACGGGGTGTTAACGGGCTTAATCGCCCGCGAGAGCGATTGGACGCCCGCCCGGCCACGGAGAGAGGCGGAAACCGCCCCTGCGGGCTGCCAGCGGGCAAAAATGGAGGGGTGGGAAGTCATTTGGGCGTGATAAGTAATTCGCCGAAGGTTTGGCTGCCATGAGTCCGGCGGTTGACGGCCCGGTTGGAGGTCACCACCGGCCGCAATTGGCAGTCTTTGAAAAGCTCGCGGGTCAGCGGACTGTCGTTGAGGGTCACAATCCAGTTGCCTTTGAGCCGCGCCACCTCCTGGCGAAAATGGGTGAGCTGGTTTTTATCCCAGCCGGCGTAAGCGCCGTTGGTCGCATTCTCATACGGCGGGTCGATGAAGAACTGCGTGTCCTTCGAGTCGTAATTTTTGAACACGCGCTCGAACGGGATGTTTTCCACCACCACGCCGTTCAACCGTTGCTTCGCCGCGCCGAGCAGATCGCCGACCTGTTTGTGCTCGAAGCCGACGCCGCCGCCTTTCGTCTTGGCGACGCCGAAGGAATTCATGTTGCCGCCGAAGCTCGTGCGGTTCACCAGGAGAAAGCGCGCGGCCCGTTGCAACTCCGTGAGGCCGGGCTGCACAATGAAGTCCTTCAGGTTCTGCCGGCTGGCGAACAGCCAGTCCAGTTCGTTGAGCAGCGCCGGCAGATGAAATTGCAGGTTGCGATACAGCGCGACCAGGTTGCCGTTGATGTCGTTGATGACCTCGACCGAGGAACGTTCCTTCGCAAACAGCACCGCGCCGCCGCCGAAGAACGGCTCGCAGTAACAGACGTGCGGCTTGATCAGTGGCATGATCTGTTTGAGCAGGCGCGTCTTGCTGCCCTGCCAGCGGAGAACGGGTTTGGTGATGTTGGCGGTCATATTAGTATGCTCCCTTTCCCGCCGCCCCAGACGCGGTGCAGATCACCGGCGGCACGGACGGCCAGGGCCAGCGCGGTGCAGCGGTCGGAATGGCCTTCGCGCGTGCGTCGGCTCCAATAGTTATATTCACCGTTCGTGATGACCTGCTGCATTTCGTGCAGGTCTTCGCGGATGGTGGTGGAAATCGGCACGCGGATTTTGCAAGCGCCCTGCGCATCCTTGAACCGGGAACGCAGCGTCGGAAACAGCAGCCGCTTGGATTGCGCGGAGAAGGTGAACAGTTCCACCTTGCCAAATTTATGCTCGGCTGGTTTCCATTGGCCGAAGCCGCCGCGTTTTTCATCCACGAGGTAATCGCCGAGGCCGATGCCCGGCCCGGTATAATCGAAGCAGGTGCGCTGCGCGGCCTGCAACCGGCTTTTCAAAATCTGTTCCTGATCCGGCGAGCTGATGCTTTTCAAAACCAAAACCTCGCGCGTCCACAACACATCGCCAACCTGCTGCAAGGTCCAGCAGACGGTTGGGTCATTGGTGCGGCCGAAATCCACCCCGCAAAAAACCGGATTGGATTTGCCGCTGTCAGCGAGGTTCCACATCTCGGTGGCGTCCGCGCTTTCCGCCATTGCGATCAGGTCGTAAGGCAGCAGCACATTGGACCCGTCGAGAAACTGGCAGAGAAATTCCTGCGCGAAACCGTCCGCATCGTCAAACGCCTGGCGGAGCTGCTCGATGTCCACCGGCAAACCCATCAGCACCGCGTGATAGATCGTCACCAGGTGGCGCGACCATTTCATCTTGTCGCTGTCGGTCTTGGTCCAGATTTTGTGCATGGCCGAACCGGAACCGTTCGGCGTGGAGATGAGCCGGACTTTCTTTTCACCACCACGCAGCGGGTTGGTGATGGACGGCAGGACCGCGCGCCACGTCGCCGGCGGGTCTTCAAAGAAATCAAATTCCGTGAGCAGCAAATTGGCGCTGCGGCCGCGCACCGTGTTCGGCTTGCCCGGCACTGCGCGCATCTTGCTGCCGTTGCTGAAAATAATCTCGGCGCTCTTCAGCAGGGTCTCACTGTTGCCGCCCTCGCGCTGCTCGTCGTAATCCGCCACCTTCAGGTCGAACGCCTCCGCCCATACTTTCCCCTGGTCAAGCGAGTCTAGCGCCTGACGCTCGGACGGCGCGGCGATCATCCACTCGGTTTTTTTCACCTGGCAATCCTCGGCGGCCTCGCTCTCGCTGGTGAAATCCTTGCCGGTCTGGCGGGCTTGCAAACAAATTTTGAAGCGGCTTTTGTCCTCCCGGATCGCAAACTGATATTCGAGCAGCAGATTGCGCGGATCGTCTTTGGCGTAGGGATTCTCCCAGCCGTTGCAGTTCACGCCGAGCTTGTGGCCGGCGGCACGTTTCTCCAGCTCGTCCAGCGGCACCTCGCGCAACGCCACACCGGCGGTCTTCAGCGCCGCCTCTTTCTTCGCGCGCAGAATCTCGAAGGCTTCTTTTTTGGAAATGGATTTGGTGTTGGCCATTACATTCCAAACAGTGAAAGCATCCGTTGACGTTTCTGATCCTCGGTCAAAGCCTTGTCGCCCAAAATCCCCTTCGCGGCTTCCGCCTGCGCGGCTTTCTTTTCCAGCATCGCAATGTGCCGCTCGTCGAGCTTCAGTTTCTGTTTGCGCAAATCCACCTTCACCTCTTCGAGTTTGCCCTTCGTGCGCATCCCCTCGGCCATCAGCAGCACGTTCGCCGCCGAGATCGCAAAGTTGCCCACCTGGTTCTCCGCCTGCTGGCGCAACGCCTCCTCGGCCACCACGCGCACCACGGCGTTCGTCAGTTGCGGGTCCAGTCCGAGCTGCCCGCAGCGATCCTTCGTCGCCGCGCTGACCAGGTCCTGCCGTTGCAGCGACCGCAGCGTTAGCACCTCGCGCACCGCCTGCGAAATTTCCGACAGCAGCGAAACCGGCGGCAGCGATCCGTCCGTCGCTCCGCCCCGGCGCGGCGGACAAAGTTTCTGCTGTTCCAATAGCGTGCCAGCAAAGGCCAAGGCCGAGCGCAACTGCTCCAATTCCTCGCCGGACAACGACTGCAAGTAATGTTCGCCGCGCAGCTTTTTGCCGCCCGTCAGCACGGCGACCACTTCGCGCCAGAACGAATCCTGTTCCCAGGCGGCTGTTTTTGTTGGTGCTGTTTTCATTCACTGGTGGAGCTATGCCTTGAACAGTTGCTGTGCGCGGATTTTTCCCTTGGGCGTGAGCGCCCAGAGCGTGCCGCTCAAATCGTCGCTGGTGCCGGCGATGTAGCTGTCGGCTTCGAGCTGCGCGAGATAGCTGTCGAGATCGCCCTCGGTGAACGCGGCGGCGAAAGCCGAGCGGATCGCCAGCTTGATCTCGGTGGCCGTGGCCGGCTCGCTGTTCTTTTGCAGCAGCCGCCGCAGCACAAATTTTTTTATGTCCTGGTCAATCATAAATCAGTGGATGATTCCCGCATTCTTCAACAGCGCCATCAGCTCGTGCGGAATGTGCGCGATGGTTTTTTGGATGTTTGTCCCCTGATCCGTGATGCGCTTGTGCAGGATCGCATCTTCCGCCTTGGTGGCCCGCTCGACTTCCTTCAGCTCGTTTTTGGTGGCGAGCGTTTCCACGATGTTCACGTCGAGCTGACTGGACTGTTTGCGTGGATAAAAAATCTCCTTGGCGTAATAGATCGCGGCGAAGATGCCGCCGGCCGTCACGGAAACTTTTTCCATTACGCTGTCAGTGGCCGGATCGAAAAGAGCGAGCATCATGATTGAATCCCTTCCAGCGCCCTCGTGTAGTTGATGATGAAATGATCCCGGATCGGGTCGAGCGCGCCCGCGAACTTCGAGATGGTGAACGCCCGGTAGATTCCCCAGGCATCCGAAATAAGCAGCCGCCACACCGGCGGATTGATCCACAAGTCGGCGACTTGACGCACCGGCGTCGTGCTGGAGATGAAGACCTCCCGGCCGCAGTGCCGGTAGGGATCGCGCACCGACGGCAGGTGCGGCAGGCGCGGCACGATGTCTTCCTGATACACCAGCCGGAACGTCACATTGCCCAGCGCGGCGTCATACAGGCGCTTGAACGCGCCGTTGCCCACGCGCGGCTGCCCAAAGGTGTAAACCTGCGCGATCTGGAAACCCTGGCATTTCAGTTGCAGCGCCGAGAGAATGCCGAGCGCGCCGCCAAGCGAATGGCCGGTGATGAATATCTTGCGGTCGGCCACCGAGATTTTTTTTAGATGTGCGTTGAGCACCGGAAGGATGCTGCGCCAAGCTTCAAGAAAACCTTCGTGGACTTCTACATTCACGCCGGCAGTGACCATGTATAGCTCGCGGAAAAACTTCGCGTCCGTGATCCAGTCGCGGATGCTGTCCGTGCCGCGAAACGCCACCACAATGCAGTCGTCGGATTCCTGAACCAGACAATACGTGTCCGTCTCCGGCACCGAGAGCATGACCTGCGACGCCGCCAGCGCGCCGCTGCGGCCATAAGCCACCATCGAAAGCACCGCGCACGCCTGCGCGTTGCCGAGGTCGAATTGGTTGGTGACGAGGTTCAAGCGATTTAAGATTTACGAATTACGATTTTTTTATTTTCCACCCGTAATATTGAGCAGCGTGTTGGTGCCGCTGCCGGCCGAGAGCGCGGCGTCGCCCGTGGTGAGGATGCTCACATCGCGGCTGCCGTCGGTGATCCCCGCCGAGGCGGTGTTGGTGGTGCCGCCGGAGACGCTTTGCTTGCCCGCGCCGGCCGCCGCCACCGTGAGGCTCGGCGCATAGACTTTGTTCGTGTCCGTGGGTTGCACCACGGTCGTGTTGTTCATCCGGCCCACGAAGAGGCTGGCACCGATGGAGGTGGACGACGTGATGGGCACCGCCACCTTGCCGTAAACACCGTCGCCGGAAATGGTGTTGACGATCTGCTGCTTGTTCGTCGTGGAGCAGCCGACCACTAGCGTGGTGGCCACCAACGCCAGCGCGATGCCGCCTTTTTTAAATAGGGAAACGATTTTATTTTTCATGTTTAGCCTTTGGTTGAATACCCCTCGCCCAGGACAGAGTGGGACGCGCGCGACCGCGCACCGGAGGAAAGTCCCAGGCGAGGGAGAGTTTTGAGTTGAACGGATGTCGCGTTGTTCACGGCCGCAACAATGCCAGAAGTCGGAAAAGATAATACGCGACCATCGCGGTCTCGCGGTTTTTCTGGAAATGGCCGGCGAAGGAAGAATCAAGGGCCCGGCCGGGCCGTGCTGCCACTAAATCAGAAACCTACTGTCTTTGGCAAGATTTTATGAAAAGGGTTTATACTCCGGCGGCGTCATTTGACAGCGAGCCAAATGCAGCCGCAATGTTTGGCGTCGCAATCGGGAAATGGCAGGAGCGTCGCGTCCGCAATCGGAATCCGCATTCCCTGCAACTCCAGACACGAGGCGCAGCGCATGGGCGGATTGGGGCTTGGCAACAACCTCACGAATTCAATTCCCGCGTCCCGCATTTCTTGAAGCCGGAACCTGGTGAATTTTCTGACCGAAGGTTTGCTAAGAGGATATTTCAGTTTGGCTAGATGATCGTAAAACTTATCCTGCTTTTTTCGCGCCTCCGCCGACTTTCGGTTTATATCAGAGATTACTTTCTCACCTACTAAATCCACCCATTTCTTTTCAGCTTCAGCATCCGGCGTCGGAGCAGAACGCCCGAAGCTCACTTTTATTTTTGGAATTTCAATTTGCGGTTTCGGCGCTTCAAAGCTGTCTTGATTCCGTTTTTTTTCTGCGATCCAGCCCGCGAAGAAAATTAAGCCAGCCGCGATGCAAACCATCGCGAGAGGAAACCACCAGTTCATTTTTTGTGCGGGAGATTTACTTATCTATGGCGGGAATTATTTTGGTGATAATTGGGCAGTAGAATTAGTAGTGGAAGAAAACACCGTGATTTCGGGAGTGATTTTATATTTGCCCATTAAGTCACGGCTTGTGCTAATCGCGTGAACTGATCCAGATGGGTCCTGGAACCAGAGCGTGTATCCAATCAAGCCGGCAACCTCCCTGTCTTTAACCACAGTTACGAGCCGCCAGTTCGATGGAATTTTTAAGTCGCTGTTTGTAATTTGAATCGAGTCGTCCTGGGCATTGGTTGAGAAAGCGCCGAGCAGCGCACCAGCGACGATGAGGCAGAATAGATTTTTCATGGTTCAAGTTCCTTGATGGTTTTTCTTAATTCGGACAGTTGATCAGCGAGACCGTCGGCGATTTTAGTCAGCCGGGCAATTTCTTTTTTAGGCGGCGCATCATTTAAAACCATTCCCGTTTCAAAGCCCGGCTTGATGCCGCCCTTCTCATCATACATTCCCTCACCCCTCAAACCCAGCAGCCAGTCCGTGGAGACATGGAAATATTGCGCGATGCTTACCAGGTGCAGTGATTTCGGCGGCTTCCCCACCAGATAATTCCCGATGGTGACATGGGAAAGGCCCACGACTTTGCTCAACTGGTGCGCGTTCAAACCTCCATGCTTGAGCATTAACTCGGACAGCCGATCCGCAAATTGTAACTTTTCTTTCATAATCTGTTGACGAGGTTGTAAGTTTTGTTACATTCGTCTTGTGACCCGTCACTACGCAACAATGTCAGTCCGAAAGAAAACTTACAAGCCTTTATCTCAAACGCAGGCCGCCGCCATTTTGGGGGTCACCCGCGAGCATCTCAACCGGGTCTTGCGCGGCCACCGCTCCAGCCGCTCACTTTCCAACCGCTACCACGCCCTGAAAAACGGAGGTGCGCGGTGAAAACGATTTCCAAAATTTGCCGTGGTTTAGGGTTCCGTCAGGGGACGGTGGCGCGCTGCTGGTCCACGGCATCTTCCCCAGTTGCCAGCAGCGCACTTCTGACCGTGTGTTTGCCGAGCGCGGATACGTCCCCATCGGCTGCCCTCTTTTCCACCGCCATCATCACCGTTCCCGCGCGCAACCCGCTCTGGATTTTGACCGGGGCCATCGTAGCCATCGTGGTTCTGATCGCGGTGCTAATCGGCCTCTGGTGCGTCAAGCTGCTGTTGCAGGACATCAATGAGTGGAAACGCATCCGCCGGGAAAAACTCGCCGACCGCGAACGTGTCGAGGCATCAAACAAGAAGCATCACAAAGGAGGAACCCATGAATAATGAACCCATCCAGTTTCTGCCGATCAAGCATCCCTGGGATGCGCACCCGGACCGGCGGCGCGCGGGAAATGTTTTTCTGGTCGGCGTCGTTGTCGGCGTCATCGGTTCCGTGCTGGTGGCGTGGGGCATCTGCTCCCTGATCTCGGCCATCGTAAATCATCAATTGTAAATCGCCCTATGCTCGCCCTCGCCGACAAGCCGGTTCAGTTCCTGCCGCCCAGCATCCAGACGCAGCTCGGCCTGCGCGATCCGCGCTTCCGGCCGGTGAGCGATGTGAAGACCGTCCTGCGCGACCTCGGCGAGTTCGACATCGACGTGCAGCAGATACGCGAACTCGTCGAGTCCCGCTTCCTCATCGGCTTCAACATCGCGGTGGACGATCTCGGCAAATGCGAGCTGCGCGTGCTGACCAAGAGCATTGAGTTTTTCCGCGCGACCGGCGGCAACAAATACCACGAGCTGGAATGGGACAAGATTTTCCGGCTCGTGGTGCCGCACAAGAAACCCGTCGTCACCGGCCTGGAAATCCGCCGCGCGCTGCTCTGCGACCGGGGCCACGTGGAGAACCTGATCCTGGCCGGCCAGCTCGTGGCGCTGAAGAAATCACAGCCCGGCCCCGGCGGCACGTGGACGATCAGCCGCGAGAGCTTCGAGAAATTTCTCCAGGGGAGGATGCAATGAGCAATCCCACCACACTCCAACTTGCCGGCGACGCGCACGCGCTGGCCGTGAAGTTCGGCGCGCTGCTCATCAAGTCGGAAAAACTATGCGGCGAGAATGCCGCCTGGGACAACAAGGAGCTAACGAAGCTTGCCGGAGAAATCAGCAACGTCAACGGGATGCTCGACAGTTTGTATTACTCCGCCAAGGCGCTGCTGAATGAGGGCGACTTCGAGAAGTTCTGCCAGCTCTCAAAAATTGACCGCGCCCTGATCGAAGACGGCGTGCTCCGCGCCAAGGAAGAATTTACCGCCTGCCACTATGAGCTATCACAAAATTGAGAAATCAAGACCGTCGCCAAATACGTCTCGTGAGACGCATTTGCCGGCCGTCATCGGCAAGGTGCCGACGCTGAAACACGGCAACGACGCGAAGCGCGCCAAGGAGCTGAATAAACTTATCAAGGATGCCGAGTCCGGTCTATGCCGGATTTTGAAGGTCGGATTTTTCCTTGAATGCCTGGCTGACGATCTGCCGCATGGCCAGCTCGGCCCGTGGGTGGAGGCAAACTGCAAACGCAATTGGCGAACGGTTCAGCGCTGGAAACAAGTCGCGGCCGGTGTCGGCGACGCGCTCGGCATCACGCTGAAGCAGCGGCTCGAATATAAACTCCACGAAGTGCTGGCGCTGCCGCTGAAAAAAGTGCCGGCGGAATTGAAGGCGGTGCGGGAACAGATAGACGCCGAGATCGCGGGCAAGAGTTACCGCCAGTTGTTTTTGGAATTGAAGCAGGCCAACGAGGATGACCCGACAAAACCCAAGGCCGGCCGGCGCAGGGGCGAAGGCGGCGCGACGAAGGAGCAGCGGGCGAATGCCGAGGAACTCGAACGCCAGGAGCGCATCACCGAGCGCACGCTGAAGGCGCAGGAGATTGCGGACTGGCTTTTGCAGATGAGCGACGACGCCGGCCTCGGCGAGATCGTCGGCACGCCGGAGCTGGCGGCGCTCGACAAGGCGATGGAAACCGCGCGCGGCTACATCAAACACCACGGAGGTGGCAAGTGATTAAAATCCACCTGCCGGGAGTCACGATGAATGTCCGCCACCACGCGGATCATCTGGAAGTCACCCTTTTGATCGTGAGGCATGAGCATCGCAACAGCGGTCTCGGCACCAGCGCCATTCTCGGCCTGCAACAGTTCGGCTTGGCGATCCGGCTGACTGCCATTCCAGAGGTTGGAAAAAAATCAGCCCTTCATCGTTTCTATCGGCGGCTGGGTTTTTGTTCAGCCGGCAGAGATGCCGTCGGCAACACCGAGTTTGAATGGCTGCCAAAATCAGAAATCGTAAATCTTAAATCGTAAATTCACCATGATCTCCGACCTCTCTAATTTTCAACCGGCCCAAAGCTCAAGTGAGGGACAACCGAAAGATGTCACCCTGCACGAATCTCGCGTGAGCGAGTTGCCTGCGCCGGTTGTTTCTTTGAACGCCGCCGCCAGCAGCTTGCTGGTTCCACATGGAACGGTCAGCGCGACCGAACAGCCGGTCGCCGACGTGCGCGAATATCTCCGCAACCGCGCGCCGCTGGCCAAGTGGGAATTGGAGCCGTTCCTGTTCTACCGGCTGCCGCTGGAGCTGCGCGGCTCGGTCCGGCGCTTGCAGGCGGCGGTCCTGTTTGTCCAGGCATTAACGACCGGCAAAACGGCCATCAAAGTCCAGCCGGCCTGCCGCAAGGCGCTGACGATCTACACCGAGTTCGGCCCGCTCAACACCTTTCGCGGCAAATATGATCTGTGGCTGAAGCAGCAGGACTGGCTGACGCTCGTTAATCGCGCCAAGGCCGGCGCGGCGTGGCAGGCATCGAAGCGCGGGTTGCCGGATGCGTTCCTGGATTATGTGTCCGCGCGCATGGGCGACTTCAAGCGCGGCGATGCCGGCGAGCAGGCGATCCTCTCCATCCACCGCCAGTGGGCGACGGGCCGGACGAACAAGGGAGTGGCCGAGCCGGTGAAAGGCTACGAGGAAAATTGGGAGCTGCGGCAGCGCGCGTTGCTGCCGGCCGGTTGGGAATCGTCCAACATCCGCAAACAGCTCAAGGCCCGCGCCAAGTTCACCAAAGCCGTGAAGGCGCTCCGGCACGAGGGGTGCTCTGCCGCACGGGCCTATTTGCCCCAAACCCATTCCACCCGCGCCGGGCTGCGATTCATGGAGCTGATCCAGTTCGACGACGTGCGCTGCGATTTCCGCGTCATTGATATTGCGACCGGGCAGATTTGCGACCTCTGGATTTTGATCGCGCGCGACGTGGCCACCACGATGCTCCTCGGCTTCGGGATGCGGCCGGCGCTGGCCCGCGACGACGGCACGCAGGAGCATCTGAAGTTGCAGGACATGAAGCAGCTCTTCGGCTGGCTGCTGGAAACCTACGGCCTGCCGCCGTGGAAACTCATCGCCAAGATCGAGCACGGCACGGCCACGCTCGCCGACGCCACGCGCATGGCGCTGGAGGAAATGCTCGGCGACCGCATCGGCGTCTCCTACTCGTCCATGATCGGCGGCAAATCCTCGGCGGGCTACCGGGAAAAGGCCGTGGGCAATTCCAAGGGCAAGGCGATGCTGGAAAGCCTCAACCGCCTTCAGCACATGATGACCTCGCACTTCCCCGGCCAGATCGGCGCGCACTACGGCAAGCGCCCGGCGGAACTCACCGCCCGCGAGAACGAGGCCAGGGAGATTTGGGCCAGTCATCGCCCGGAGGATCGCGCGGAGCTGGTCTATCCCGTCCTGACCATCAGCCAGGCGCGCGAGAAATTGTTCGAGGTCTTCAAGCTGCAAAATCTCCGCACGGATCACAACTGCGAGGGCTTCGAGGAAATCGTCGAGTGGCATGATGCCACCAACGATTGCTGGGTCCTGGCGGACGGCCACCGGGCAACGCCGGAAGGCAGCAAAGTCCGGGTGCGGATGGAATCGCCCGTCGAACGCGCCGGCCGGCTGCTGTCCATCGGCGGACCCGATGCCAACCGGTTCACGCGTGTCTCGCCGGAAATCATCACCGCGTTTTACGAACACTCGCAGCGCCGCCGGCCCGTCGAGGCCAACGGCCAGATCGAGTTCATGCACGAGGGCAAGATTCTGCGCTTCGCGCCGCCGGCACCGGAGTTTGCCCTGGCACCGGAAACGAAGTGCCTCTGTTATTTCAACCCCGACGATCCGCGCTTCCTCACCCTGACCGACGGACGCGGCGGCATTCTCGGCACCTGGCTGCGGCGCGGCCTCGCCCGGCACGCGGATCACGACGCCGTGGCTGCCGCCATCCGGCATTCCGTTGGCGCGCTCAATGTGGCGAAGGCTCGCGCCACCGAACTCGCTGCCGGCGAGCAGGCCAGCCTGCAAGCCATGCGCGACCACAACAACGGCTTCGTGACCGTGGTCCAGCCGCAGGCTCGTGGCCGTGACGCAGTCACATCGCCGGTGGCCGCGCATCAAATCGCGGTCAGGGGCGAGAAGCAGCAAACCAAAAAACTCCAGCAGCGCCGCGATGACGACGAACGGATCGCGCGCGAAGCATTGGAACTTTAAATAATTATTGGATTAAACGTCACGTTTATGAACCCCGACCAGAAATTCCAGCAGGCCATCCACGCGGAGATCGTGTGGAAGAATCCCGAAGTCCAGAACTTCGCCGTGGCGCTCGTCAAGCACGCGCTGGCGTTGAACGGTCAGAATTTCACCACCGACATTGTCCCCGACACCGAGCGCGGCACCGGCACCGGGATCGCCGGCACGGTGATCGAGCTGCTGAAGAACGCGAACCTGGTCAAGCCCATCGGCGTGACCCAGGGCGGCGTCTTTTACGCGCACCGGATGAAGTCCACGCGCGGCAGCCGCAACGCCGGCTGGCTGAATGTTTATTCCCTGACCAGCCAGACGCTCGCCGAGGAATTCCTGCGGCGCAACGGCAAAATGATTTTGCAGGCGGAACTATCGCTTGCTTAAACGCACCTAGCGGTGCGGCCACCAAACAAACAAAAACAAAAATGAACGCGACATCATTAACCACGCCGGCCTCGCCGGTTAAATTCAACGAAACCCTGCGCCAGCGCCTGCTCGAATTCCGGGCGGGGCCGACCAAGGAATATTACTCCAACAACAAACTGGCCAAACGCCTGGGCATGAATTCCAGCTACGTCAGCCAGTATTGCCAGCCGGATTTCGACCCGAAGAAATTCACCGGCGATCTCGCCAAGTTCGAGAAGAGCTTGCAGGACTCGTTTCAGAACGACGCCCGCCGCCAGGCCAGCGGCGTGGAGACGGTGACGACTTCCGAGAGCGAACAGTTGCACGCCGCGCTGGAGTTCATCCGCAAGACCAACGACGTCGGCGAAATCCTCGCGCACAGCGGCGAGGGCAAGTCGCGCGCGATTGAACTCTACAAGAAAGCCAACCCCACCTGCATCGTGTTCCATGTGCGGAGCTGGTCGCGCGACCTGGGCAGCATTGAGGGCGCGATGTTCCGGGCGGTGGGATCGGCGGGCTATAACAACACGATCAAGCGCGCCGAATTCATGTGCGACAAGCTCACCGGCTCGGACCGGCTGCTGATCGTGGACGACGCGCACAAGCTCACCAAGCCGGCGCTGCAATGGCTGTTCGATTTCCATGATGTGACGCAGTCGCCCGTCGCCCTGGTGGGCACCTTTGACCTGGAGGCGAATTTGGGCGCGGACAGCCAGCGCTTCAGCCGGACGGGCCTGCGCTACGAGATCAAGCCCACGGAACCGCGCGCCCTGATCGAACACCTGGTGAAGTCGCTCGCGCCGGATGTCAACGGCGAGTTTGAGCAGGTCTGCGACCTCGGCGAACAGATCGCCGAGCACGCGGGCTGCTATCGCGCCGTGCACAAGCAGTTGAAGCTGGCCACGGAGATCAAGGCGCGGTCCAAGAAGGAAATCACGCTCGTGCAGGCCGTGCACGCCGCGCAAACCAAGTTGATCCGCGACTGGTCATTGGCATGAGCAACGTGACGTTGCCTCCCACCATTAACCCCTAATTAAACGCGACTTAATTATGAGAAATCTCACCAAGACTTTTCGCCGCATTATTTCTGAACGGCAGCGCCCGAAAACCTCCGCCAAGAAGCGCCTGCACCACCACGAGCGCCGCGAGCTGCGCCGCTCCATCAACGCCGTGCTCTTCGGCACGGAAACCGAGGAGGCGATATGAGAAACTTCGTTTCCCTCACCATTGAAAAACTGTCGCCGAAAAATGGCAGCTACACGCGGGCTTTAACAACCTTCAAGAGCAAGGCGCGCAACCGGGCCAGAATGTGCCGCGCTCTGAAAGAACACGCCATCTGCGCCCAGGAATTTGATTTGGCGGCGGCGCTGCGGGATTCTGAAAAACGGTTCAAAGCCATCGCCGGAGGTGCGTCATGACTCTCGACGAAGCCATCTCGCCAACCTCGCGCGCACTCCTATCGCGGTTTTCAGGGGGGGGTTCTGTGAAATTCCTGACGAAAAACAGCAAGACCGGCAGCCATCGCACCCACGTGATGATGGCCGGCGGCTGCCAGCCGCTCTGCGGCGGCGGCAACTCGGCGCGCAGCGCCCAGTGGCAGGAAGTGTTCACGGACCCGGACTGCCGGCGCTGCCTGTCCATTCTGGAAGCGAGGAAAAAAATGAGCGCTAAAAAAGAACGCGCGTGCAAGCGCTGCGGCTGCACCGAGGATCGCGCCTGTGCCGGCGGCTGCGCGTGGGTGGCCGGTGTGGACGTCTGCACCGCCTGTTTGACCGGACTGGAAAACGCCGTCTACGAAGACCTGGTGATGCGGATCGCCGCCAGCGTGCCCAACGCGCGGAAACAACTGAAACTTTTCGGCCAGATGATCCTGCTCGCGCCGAAAATCAAACGGGAGGAAGCATGAGCCGCGCCGCCAAAAAATCCGAACTGCAACTGTTGCAGGACCGCATCCAGAAATTCCACCTGGCTAAATTCCCCGACCAGTTGCTGTCGTCCAAGCTGCGGCATCTCGGCCAGGAAGTGACCGAACTCAAGCTCGACGTGGATGACGACATGGAGTGGGCGGATGTCTTCATCCTCTTCCTCAGCTGCGCGGCGATCTACGGCTACACCGCGTCCAACCTCGTCGCCCTGGCACATGCCAAGATGGACATCAACGACCGGCGCGAGTGGCTGCCGCCAGATGCGCACGGCGTGGTTCGCCACGTGAAATAATTATGCTCAAAGCCAACAACCTCTGGGAAGCGAACCAGCTCCGCAAAATCACCACCGTCGCCGCGTGCGACGAGAAAATCAACCAGGCCGGCGAATGGTTCGGCCGCAGCCGCACCGAAGCCGAGCGCGACGATTGCCGCGACAAAATCGCTTTCCTGAAAAAACTCCGCGAGCAGCTCGCGGCCTAAACCTCAACCCAAAACCAAACAAAATAATGAAAGATAAAATCACCGCCAGTGCCCAAGTGGTCCTGGAAAACCTCGACCAAGAAATCAAAGAGCGCGAAATGGAGATCAGCCAACTGACCGCCACACGCGCGTCATTGCGCGAACTTTATGGCATCGATTCGCCGGCACCGGCAGCGCCGGAACCAGAATGCGCGCCAAAGGCCGGCAAACGCCCTTACAAAAAACGCGCGGCAAAAACCGAGCGCATCAATCCCGCGCCGGCTTTGGATATCCGATCCAGCGCCAAGGCCAAACCGGGAACACCAGTGCGTTCCACCGAGGCGATTATGTCGAACAAGCCGGACACATTGGGGGGGGCAATGAAACAAATCGCCCGGTCGTTAAAGACCTTCACGCAGGCGCAGATCGTCGAGCAACTCGAAGCGGACGCCGACTTCGCCAAACTCTTCGAGGCTGCCGGCGAGTCGACGTTCTACGGCAACCTGGCCTACTGGACCAAGACCGGGAAACTCACCAAGGATGGCGACGGCAAAGAGGCCACCTACCAGGTTGTGTCGCTTTGAGTTTTGTATCAACCCATCAATCCAAATAAATATGATCAGCACCCATGAAAACTCCGGCGGCACCGCCGCCAGCCTGGCCACCATCGAAGCCCTCACCAAAGCCTTTGCCGACGAACACGCCTGTCTCGCCGGCATCGTGGAGAAGATGCAACTGGAGATGGAGGCCATCAAGCGCAAGCACCTCCAGCCCCTGCGCGGCGCGGTGGCCCGCACGGCCAAGGCCAAACTCACGCTGCACACGGCCATCGCCGGCTCGCCCGCGCTGTTCGAGAAACCGCGCACGCAGATATTCCACGGCGTCAAGGTGGGCTTCCAGAAGGGCAAGGGCGGCATTGAGTTCGCCGACGTGGAGAAGACGCTGGCGCTCATCCGCAAGCACTTTGGCGACGAGGCCATCGCCTACATCCGCACGGTGGAAACGCCGGACAAGAAGATGCTGGCCGACATGCCGGCGGCGGAGCTGAAGAAGATCGGCGCGACGGTGATTGACACCGGCGACGTGGTGGTGATCAAACCCACCGACAGCGAGATCGAGAAGACCGTGGCCGCGCTCCTGAAGGACGCGGTGGAAAGCGAGGTGCAATCGTGAATGGCATTCAACTCATCGCCGCCGAGCGCACGCGTCAAGTCGCCGACGAAGGCTGGACGCCGCAGCATGATGACCGGCACGAACGGAATGAATTGGCGCTGGCGGCGGCAGCTTATGCATTAAGAGGCAGCGGGCGGGACGAGCTTTATGCCACGATTGGTCGTCATCCATTCAGTGGGTTCAACGCTGGATATGTTGGAACGGCAAGATTGTTTTGGCCGTTTGAAAAAGAGTGGTGGAAACCGTCCGGCGATCCGATCCGCAATCTGGTCAAGGCCGGCGCGCTCATCGCCGCCGAGATCGACCGCCTGCAACGCGCGAAGGCCAAGGAGGTGCAATCGTGATCAACAACGCCCGCATCCTGTTTTGCGACAACGAGCATGGCACAGGCGATGTTTGTTTCCCGGACATTGACAATATGGATTCATTCAAAATCAAGCAGGTGCTGATCAAAGGGAACACGGCGAAGGAACTTCGCAAGGAAGCCAAATCGGCTGGCTGGGGCCGAGTCAACGGCGGCGACTATTGCCCGGCCTGCATGGAGAGCGGGATTTGATTATGAAACGTCTCTTCCATGCACCCGGCTTGTTCCTGATCGCGTTGTGCGGTCTGGTCTGCTGCTGTTGTGCCTGGGAAACCGCCGAGGAGTATCTGGCGCTCAAACACGACGAGCTGGAGGCGCGCTGCAAATGAATGACCATCCCAACATTCAGCTCTGTGTCCAGCTGGGCCTAATAAAATTGCCGGCGGTACCGGAACGCGGCTTCACCCAGAAGGGTCAGCCCCGGAAATATCGCAAGGGGCAGTTGACCGCCACCGAATATACGCGCCTGCACCGGGCCAAGCTTTATGCAGCCGGGTTGACGGCGCGCGGCACGAAAAAATGATCCCCAACCCAAACATCACCGATGCCGAGCGCGCCGAGTTTCTGCGCAAGCTGGACGGCAGCGATTTGATGCTTTCCACGTGGGAACAGAATTTCCTTTTGAATTTCGTCGCCGACACCCGGTTCTTCTGGACGGATGGCCGGCGCGTGGCCGTGGATAAAATGCGGATGCTTTACGGCAGCGAAGTCAAAATGCCGTTTCCCCTGGCGGCGACCCGCCGGCCGGCCACGCCGG
>Ga0208507_1000620_pt1 | contig 22158 bp, 25 predicted proteins | sample CryBogCBH12Aug01_FD_184626 | JGI IMG/M metagenome (GOLD analysis project Ga0208507, IMG submission 184626) | Freshwater microbial communities from Crystal Bog, Wisconsin, USA - CBH12Aug09.1 (SPAdes) (version 2) | ecosystem: Environmental > Aquatic > Freshwater > Lake | place: Crystal Bog... | reverse complement strand
CGAAGTCCCCCCGGTTTTGAAATTAAGTGAGCGGATTAGTCTGGAACGCGAGTTGAAAGCCATCGGCAAGGAATTGGCCGGCCTTGGTGAACTGACGGACCATGACCGGAATGACACCAGCTACAAACGGATTGTCGAATTGACGCTCAGGCAATCCATGTTGCGCAAGATGCTGGGGGTAGTCGCGTGATTGATTCCGTGTCAGAGTCGCTCGAAGAGATGGCCGATGCCAGCGCCAAGCTGGCCAAGACGCATCGCCAGCCCCGGAAAGCGCAGCTTGTCCCCCTCGACCGGCTCCCGCCGTTCTCAGAGGCGGCGGAGCAAGGGGTGCTCGGTTGCTGTTTGCTGGACCCCAACGAAAGTATTAACGAGTGCCTCACGAAACTTGGCACGGATGGCAAGTTGGCGTTCTACGATCTCAGGCATCAGGCGATTTACCATTGTCTGGCCACCTTGCGGAACGAGAATTCGCAGATTGATTTAATCATCGTGCAGCAATGGTTTCAGGATAAAAATCAGTTGGAGCAAATCGGCGGCATTGCCTATCTCAGCCAATTGCAGGACGCCGTACCCAGCGCGGCCAACCTGAGCTACTATCTGGACATCGTTCGGGAGAAATTCACCTTGCGGCGGTTGCTGGCAACCTGCACGGGTATAGTCGGACAAATCTATGAATACAAAGGCGAAGTCGAGTCGCTGCTAGACGAGGTAGAAAAAGAATTCCTAGCCATCGGCTCCAGCAAGAATGACGTGTTGATGCCGACCGCCAAAGAATTCATTTACGAGGCGATTAACAACATCGAAAAGGCGTGGAATAACAACGGCCAGCCTTCCGGCCTATCCACTGGCATTGCCGATTTAGACAAGCAGACGGATGGATTGCATCCCGGTGAAATGATTGTCATTGCCGCCCGGCCATCTATCGGCAAGACCTCGTTGGCCATGAACATCGCGGAGCATGTGGCGCTGACATTAAAGTTGCCTGTGGGGGTGTTTTCTTTGGAAATGACCGGAGCCAGTTTAATGGAGCGGATGCTTGGCAGTGTGGCCAAAGTGAATATCCGAAAACTCAAGCAGGGTTTCTGCATGGAGTCGGACACGCCCAAAATCACGCTCGCCGCCGGCAAAATCGGGGATGCAAATATCCAGATTGATGACACGTCCGGGCTGTCAATCATACAACTACGAGCGCGGGCGCGGCGAATGCACCAACAGCACGGCATCAAGCTTTTCGTCATTGATTATCTCCAGTTAATTCACGCCACAGTGAATAGCAGTGACAACCGGGAACGTGAAATATCAGCGGTGTCGTCGGGCATCAAAGAACTGGCGAAGGAACTTAAAGTCCCAATCATTGTGCTGTCTCAATTCAACCGGGAACTGGAAAAGGAAAAGCGCAAACCCCGGCTGTCCGATCTGCGCGAGTCTGGCTCCATTGAGCAAGATGCCGATGTCGTCGGCTTATTGTACGCGGCGAAGGCGGAGGAACCAAAGTCTCAGGCCGAATCAGATGCCGGCATGGCTGTCAATCTGCTAATCGCCAAACAGCGCAACGGGCCGCGTGACGTTTTGGTCCACCTGACATTTCTGAAAGAGTTCACGCGCTTCGAGCAGGCCGCGCATTTTCACGAAGAAGACTTGCCCGCATTTAACCAACAACACAACGACTAATTATGTCCAAACCAATCAAAGACGGTTTCAACGATTCCTACGTCGGCAAGCACGTCGCGCCGGAAGTACCCACGACGACGCCAGACGAGGAACTACACAAGAACGAGAGATTATTTCCGCGCGAGAGAGACGAAGCCATCGCCATGCAGACTGCCCTGCTCTGCGAGATATTTTCTTTCATTCTCGCGACCAAGGTAAAGACGAGCGACAAGCGTTATCTGAAATCCATCGCGCTCCGCTCAATTGCCGTGGCATGGGTATGCAATCCAAAGAACTTCACGGCTGACTTCACGTCATCCGACTCAAAAAGCCTCCGCAGCATCGCGGCAGACATTGGGGTCGAAGCAACTTCACTGTCCAATCTGACGGCTGAGTTTAGCCGGATTGCCAATACTAAGAACCGCTGGCAGAGCCATGATTGGCGTAATTAGATGAGATAAATAATAACTATACTTAGAAATCATTAGTCAAGCATAAACATGAAACACTCCATCTATTCACTTGCCGGTTTCTATGTACTAAACATTGTGTGGCAGGCCATCGGCTTCGTCACATTGATTCTCCTGATTCCGATTCTGATTTGCAAAAAACTATGAAAACCAAAACCCTCACCCCTACGATCATTCCCGTGAAAGATGCCTTGTATCATCTGGAGCGAAATTACAAAGCGATTCCCACGGATGCAGCCCGCGCAAAGTATCTGGACACGTTGTCCAAAGATGACCGGGCCAGACTGGAAAAAACTTTGTTCAAACCCAAGCATCGCAACCTGAATGAAATCCATGAGTTGCAGCAATTAACTCGTGCCATTAAATCCGGGCATGAATGCACACAGGGATTAGTCAAGTCGGCGCAAGAGCGGTCGTGTGAAGCATTGGCCGAAGCCATTATCTGCGGCGGCAAACTGGTTCGCGCCAAAGAACTGATTGGGTACGGCGGCTTTATGAATTGGTGCAAGTCGGCACTGAAAGAAATAAGCCACCAGACAATTAACAATTACATGGCGCTGTACAATGCGTTCGGGAAAGATTCCAAAGGTCTTGGGAATCTTCCTGCAACGAATCTCCACAAAGCGTATAAAATCTTGGGCATCGTAAAAGAGGATGATTTGAAACCGGATGCCGCCGTGGTTGCCGGCAAAGATGCAGTCGAAAATAAATCATCCAGCAACGCACAGACGCATGGGACATTGAAGTCACAATCGAATAACTCCGCGAGCGCGTCGTCGTCAAAGCCAATCCATAAAGGAGTGAATAAAACCACCATCCCACAACCCACACTGACAAAGGGAAAGACAGCGACACGAATTGCCAGCATTGAACCGGGGGTAGCGCTGAGCCGTGCGAAATTCTTGGCGAGCGAACTGACTAAGAATTTAATTACTGTATATCAATTTAAGCAGTCAAGCCTTAAAGAGATCGAAGACACCATCATCACTCCATTGTTGGATGCTGTCGCCAAGCTCAAAAAACCCTGATAAATGGACTGTCCTGAATCCAAACACATCAAAGGAATCTCTTGGACGCCTACGCAAATGCGGGTTTGGTGTCACCCCGTCAACCGTGTGATGTTGGGCATTTTCCAATGTCTCACTTGAAACGAGGTACGCCCAAAGCAGACCGGAACCGAATTGAAGCATGAAAACTATCCCAGCAATTAAAGACCGCCAACGCGGCCCGATGACAGTCCCCAACCTTTTGGCGATGGGGACACACCATGACCTGCTGCTAAACTCACTCAGCCGCCACACGACCGAAGTAGAAGGAACTTGCGTAGCAGTGTATTGGAGAGCGAGTGTGTTTATGATGCTAGCGGAAAAGTACAAACCAACCTTGGTGTTCTCTGGAGTTGGTCAAACCCCGACTGAATCCGTTCTTAAAGCCGTGGAAAAAATCGCGCAGCACAAAATGGATAATGCCCCGAAGGGTTAGGCGTCCACCACGAAACAAAAAATCCCCGCCGCCAGCCGTGAGGCCAGCGACGGGGATTGCTTTTAATTCCAGAGTTCTAATTCACTTGGTACCTAATTCCGGCAGTTGAATCCAATGGTCTATGATGACTTCATCGGAGAGCATTTGAGCAACGGACATTCCGTTGGTGAAGTGCCAGCCTTTTGACTCGCCTTGGTTTTCCGTCCAGCGGATTTGATTCCAGAACGGTTCAGCCTGTGTGCAGGCTTCCTCGGTGTATATGATTCGGCCAAATGCCATGATGGCAGTTCCGTCTTTCGGCGGGTCCGCTGTTTGCCAGCCTGATGACGTTTTTTCAACGGACACGGGTTTGTTGTTTGTGCCGATGAAAACGCCCTTGCCCCGAAGCAAAGCCGTCAGCGCGGCGAGTATAGATGACAACATCGCCCGTTCGTCTCTGTGGAAGGTTGCGGTGATCGCGGCGTCGAGATTTTCGACCGCCTGTGTTAATGGATGGATGTTCACTTATTTTTTTGTTAATTGTTGAATCGCCATTTGCAGTCCGACGAAGTGAGCAATCGCCCGGCAATGGGGAACCGTCCCCAGTGAAGCGATGTGGCTGGCGGTTTCGGGATAACCAGTCTGGTCGTAAATCTTTTGTGCCAGCTTGAACAAGTCGTGCTTGTCAAAGCAGCCATCCCATTCGTTCAAAATCTCCAACACTTTTTTGTCGTTGATTTCGTCTTTGAATTGCTGGAACTGTTCGCGGGCGACATGGGCGTCAACCGTGTTGAAGTCTTTGCCGGTTTCGGATGCGCGGCACTTGGACAGGAAATAACTCAATTCAATGCTGGCGAGAAACGTCAGCGTCAAATCTTCGCTCCATTCATATACGGCTTCGCCGAGGTCGCCCACCACGGTCAGCCAGCGGCGATGAATGATGAACCGGCAGCCGTAGTTCCATGACTTGGGATTCTGCCAGCCGATGAGGATGACAGGGTTCATCTCTGTTTGTCTGATGATGCCCTTTGGATGCCGGTCGCAGTCACCCTCGAAATTATGGTCACGCTCGCAGCAGGGAATGGATTTAATTCCCAAGAGCAGTTGCGCTTTGTGTTCTTTGAACCATTCGTCGCGGACAAGCTGCGATTGGTTTTTGATGTAGTCAGATATTTTCATGCGAGTTTGGCGTCGAGGATGGATTGCGTGTCGAGAAGGGCGGCGCGGACATTCGTACCGCAGCCGACAACGATTTGGCTGATGGTCATTTTGTTCAGGCCAAACTTGGTGAGCAATGCGGTCAGTGCTTTTTCGTCCGGTGCCTTCACGTTGAATTGCTGGAGCCGGGTTTGAAACCGTTCGTGCAGGTCCGTGATTTTCAGATTCGACGTGCCGATGATGGCGGTCCGTGTGGGTAGCTCGTCAAGGTAGGTGAGCGTCAAGTCTTGCGACTCCATAGACATGGTGTCTAGCTCGTTGACGATCTTAACGGACCACCCCGTTGCCATGTAGCGGGCTTGCTCCTGCCATTTGCGAACAAGGTTTAGATTCACGTTGCGGCCATTCACCGATTCGACATTGAACGATTGGCCGTTGCGGATTGTTTCCCCGGTCAGTTGGGAGGCCAGGAATTCGGCCAGTTTGGTTTTGCCAATGCCGGGCGTGCCGGTGAGTACATATTTGAGGGATGCGGTGCGGTCGGCCATCAGAGTCTTTGCTTTGGTGGCAAAGATGCGGGCGAGTTCACGGGCCGGGCCGATGAATTCATCTGGACTTGTTGGGCAGTATTGAGCAGGTTGTATTTGCTTCGGTTTCATAACTGTATCAGGTGTTGTATTGAAGCGGTCCCCGGCGCATCGAAAGACGCGCCGGGGATTTTGCTTCGGGGGTTGACTATTTCTTTGAGGGTTTAGCTGACTTGATGGGTTTATCCGCTTTGGCGGCGGCGGCGATGACATCCACGCGCCCGGAAGATGCCGGATTCGCTTTGTCGCCGCGCACTTCGGCGGCGAGTTGTTTAATCAGGTCTAGCTGTGACTTCAATTGAGTTTCGAGCTGGTTGATCTTGTTGGCGTAGATACCGACGATGGCGTCGTCAGGGATGGACCAACCGCCGGTAGCGAACAGGTCAGCGAGGACAAGGCCGAGCACTTCCTTGCCGGCATCGGTTTGCAGGGCGGCACAAAGGGCTTCATCGGTTACGGCGGGGACAACTGCATTTTTGATTTTTGACATACGGTTATTTTCTTTCAGGTGTTAATTGCGGTGTGTTTGTTAATGGTTGTTTGAAGGGCTGGGTTAGTAACTCCCCCGGCTTGTTTGGTTAATCAGGCGGCGAGCTTGCGTCCACCCCGTTTGATTTCTTCCGGCGCGCTGGCGGACATGGCGCGGTTGGCGAGGCGCTTGCGGCGTTTCTCAATCACGTCGGCCATCAGTACGGAGGTCGGCACGAACGTCTTGGCGACGGTGACAGCATCCTTCATGGACGGTTCCCGTTTGGCGTTGAAGGCGACCGTCATTGCCTTTATCCAGACTTGTTCAATCTGCCGGCCAGAGAAACCCTCAAGGGCGGCGGCGATTTCCGGCAGGTCGAATCCCTTGGCTTTGCGGCCATACTTTTCGATCTGTATTTTCAGGATGGCTTCGCGCTCCGCTTGGTTCGGCAGGTCAACGCTCCAGACATCGAGCCGGTCAATTAGCGGGTCGGGTAATCCGTCAATGTCATTCGCGGTGAAAACAAAGAAGATGTTTTCGCCGTTGAACTGCATGTCTTGCAGGATGGCCTTAATGACGCGGGCGGTCGTGCCGCCGTCAGTCTTGCCGGACGACTCGCTACCGGCGAACAATCCGTCCACTTCGTCAATCCACAGAACACAAGGCGCGACAGCCTTGGCCGTTGCAAACGCCGCCCGCCAGTTGCGCTCCGATTCACCGACGAGCGAGCCGAAGATTTTGCCGGCTTCAAGTTTCAAGAGCGGTAGGCCGAACACGGAGGCGCAGGCTTTGGCACACAGGCTCTTGCCCGTGCCGGCCTGTCCGCAGTAGAGTTGCCCGCGTGGCGTAGGCAGACCATATTCACGAGCGGCTTTGCTGAACAGGTTGCGCTTCATGTTAAGGTCGGCCTTTAAGATTTCTAAGCCGCCGATGTCGTCCAACGTGATCTTGTCGGTGACGATTTCGAGCAACCCGTTTTTCTTGACGGTGTTGGATTTCTCACGGGCGACGATGGCCGGGAGAACGTCCTTTGCTTCGATGATGGATAGGGCGTAGGCATTTTCCGCTTCGGTGGATGTCAGTCCGCCAGCGGCATCCAATACTTCATCGGTGCGACCGTTGAGGACTACGCCGTTTTCTTTGGCAATCGTTTGCAGGATGACATGCAGTTGTTCCCGGTTGGGCAAGCGATGTTCAATGACGGTGATTTCTTTTTCGAGTTCGGGCGGCAGTTTCAACTGACAGCCGACGATGACGATAACCCGGTTGGAATTTTTGCCGATGGCTAGTTGATCGCGCAACTTGCGGAACATCAGCGGGTTGACATCCGCCAGCATCAGATGAAAGTCACGCAAGAGGATGATGGTTTTCTCACCCAGCTTCGGCAGCGAGTCGAGCATGGTGAAAGGGTCGTTTGAATCAGCGACTTCCGATTCGCCAGCCTGATTCATAATCCCTTCGGTGATGGACCACCAACACAGTTTGAATTTTGTTTCGGTGGCGACGGCGAGCATTTCTTTTTCGACCCGTTGTTCTTCGTGGCTGACGATGTACAGACCGGAGTAACCAGCGCGGACGTAGTTGGCAATTTGATGTTTCATATAATTTGTTTCAGGTATTGATTGTTAGTTGTTAGCTGCGTTGTTTTGGGAAGGCCCGACGAAGGAAATTCGCGGGTTGATGTGGTTGCATCTTTCGCCGCGCATGTTCTGGAAAAATTCCCATGCTTCGGCTTTGGTGGTATTCTCTAGGAAGTGAAGGACGATTGTGCCCCGGTCGTTGGTGCCAAGCAGGTAGGTTTCGGAATCTATCTGAATGATGCCGTCGCAAATAAGTTGCGGCGGGACGGATTTGAACACTTCCAAGGCTCCCATTTCACTGAGGGCGAATAGGTTTTGCGCTTGGTCCTTAGACGTGGTTACTTTCACGGGTGAGCCTTTCGTTGAGTGATTTGATTTCCCAATTGATACAGACGCGGCGGGACGGGTGAGTGAAGACAACGCGCTCCGGGCAGTTGGCCCATGTCACTTGCCACGGTCCCCGCCAACGTCGCTGCCATTCGGCGATGCGTCCCCGTTCACCGAAGATTGCCCGAATTAGCCGGAAGGCGAATCGCTTGCCGGCGTGGCAAGGTAGGACGTGGGAGGCGCGGGTGGTGATGACCTCACCGAAGCCATTAGTCAGGATGGCGGCAAGCGGCTCAGTGCGGATGCCGATAATGTTTCCATCCGGCGTGATACGAATGAGGGACTTCATTGTCCACCCCCTGCCGTCTGCTTTGCCGTGGTTGACGTTTGCGCGGAATACTCCGGCTTGTTCACCCGTTTCATTTGGATGCCGAGAGACTTTTCAAGTTCAGACATTGCCTTGTCGCAAGCCGTACCTTTGAAGCCGACGCCTTCCATAGTGACCTCGCCGTCGCCGTTAATGGTGCAGATGATTTTTTTCATAATTCAGAGGGAAACGATTTCGAGTTTGATGTCGCCGTTGGTTTGATGCTGGCGATTTACGAGCCAACCTTTTTTCTTGGACTCCATTGTGAGTTTGTGGGCGGAGTAGATTTGCAGGAACTTCTGGCCGTTGGTGCCGATGACTTGCTGAATCTGTCGGCCTTGTCCGTAGAAATCGAAGTACAGTTTGTACCCGCCGGTTTCTGGATTCTGGAGCAAGCCGATGTCGTAACCGCAGCCGGGGACTTCGATGGCGTGGTCACTGGTGCCGTATTGGTCAGGCTTGATGCCGAGTTTGTAGGCCGCGTTGTCGCGGTCGTAATCGTTCACCCAACGGCCAAACCAGCGGATTGTTTTCTGATTCTCTTTGAACTTCAAACCGAGTTCGAGGCAGGCGGCTTTGACGGCGGCCAGATCGCGCAACTCAGCTTTGATGGATACAACGTGTGACATATTTTTTCAGGTGTTAATGGTTAAAGGACGTTTGGATTTTTAATTTTCAGGAGGTTAGAAGTAAGACCGCATTCGTAGCGGGTGATTTTCGGATTGCGAATCATAATGCCTTCACCGCCGCATTGCAGGGTCATGGCAACCGCTGTTTGAAGTTGGGCGATGGATTCAACCACCCAACCATTTACTGTATGAGCTACCGGGCAGTTGTGGTTTATCATCGCGGCAGTTTCGATGCGTTGTGCCCAATTGCCGAATGCTTGGGGCACGTCGTAAATCATAAACATCGGTTCGATGCCTTTCGGCCAGTGCCCATATTGACAGAGCTTGCGGGCGGCTTCCTGTCCACCGCGCCCGCAGTAGATACCACCGTCCAACTCAATGCCTTTGGGCATTGCGGCAGTGAAGTAGAACGGCAAAACAGGATGCTTGCCGCTGCGTGTCCAGAATTTGGAACCATCCCAATAACAGCGGATGTCCCAAAGTTTTTCCGATGCGTACCAACCCACGGGGTCAACAGCCCGCGTGTAATCGGTGCCGAGTGTCATTTGTTTCTCGTTCATATTAGTTCGTGGAGAGTTTGCGTTTGCCGAGAGAGCCGAAGCGGTTGAGGATTTCAGCCGCCTTTTCGGCGACAACCTTGCGCTCCACTTTGTTTTCCCGCAGAACAGCCACGTCCAAACTGGCGAGGGTTGACTGAATGACGGTGGCGGCTTCATTCATTTTCTTATCCCCGGTGATGTTCAAGAGCGGAATCATGCTGGCCATTTCCTTCACGTTATCTACGAGGGTGTCGCGGAAAATGGCGTCGGGGCTGGCAAGTCTTTCCGCCATCAGTTGCACGGGCTTGATTAACCGCTCCCATGTATCGGCAACGGCGTCGCCAAGTTTCTTTTCGGTCAGGGCTTCGAGGCCGGCACCATAAAGCGTTTTCATGTCCGAACTGAAATGGTCCGGCTTGGGGACGGGGAAGTATTCGCGGGCGATGCCGAACATACAGCGACAGGTGGCCCACTCTGGATAATCCGATTCGTCAAAGGTGCTGGCGTGCATCACTTTGGCGTGTTCAATCCAATTCGGGTATTGGGTGCCGAACTCGTCAACGAGCTTCATATATTCGGAATAGAAATAATCCATCTTGGCGTCGTATTCGGGACGGGCCTTGCCGGATAGCAGGCGGGAACCTTCCTCCCACGGCGAAGTGAAGTTGTAATGATAGCCGCGAATGAGGGTGGCATATTCGCGGATGGCTTTGAGCGATTCGTCAGGCAGTTTGTATTTAACCCACTTGCCGGCCCCCTGCCCCAACGCTTTGCGCATCTTGACATCATCGGTGATGGCGCGATCTTGGCGCTGATTGGAGAACATACTAATGGAGAGCCGCACGACGACGGCGTTGATGTTGTTGCTGTTATTTTTCATGGCTGTGTTTTGTTGGTTGTGGTTTAGCGGTCAGTTGTTCATTGCATTTACAAATCCCCCCCGGCGGGCAATCAGTGCGGCGGCGGCGGCTACGTCCACCCCCCGGCGGGTGGTAGCGGTGATGTGGCTGGTGATGTCGGCGGCGGTGATTCCGTGATTGATGTAGCCGGCGACTTTGGCGGCAAACAGTTTCCAACTGCGATTGCCGCGTGATGAATTGCACTTGTGGCAGCAGGTAACTAAATTGCATGGCTCGTTGCTGCCGCCTTTGCTGTGAGGTTTCAGATGGTCCAATGTCAGCTTGGCATCATCTTCGATACCGTTGCCGCAGTAGCAGCAGGCCAGTCCATCCCGGAGATAAATGGCGAGCCGTTTTTCTTTGCGAATCCAGTTCATACCTTGTCCTTGTCCGTTTGATTTGTGGTGGCGGTCGTTAATCGTTTTCATGTATCAGGTGAATTTGATTGTTGTGGTTTCGGCGGGTTACTGACCCGCCATCATCAGGCCGAAGAAGTTTTCGGCGACCACCCCCCGGCTGGACTGTCCACAATTTCCTTTCGGAAAAATGACATCTCAATGACGGGATTTTCTTCCGTCTTAATTCACCGGGGGATTTTTTCGGAAAGTCAAATACTCTAGGTTCGCCCAAAAAACCGTTTCTAAATCTCGTTTGATGGTTTGTTTCGATAACTTCCGAAGCCCGCGAACTACTTGGATTCGTTTCACGGGTTGGATGACGGTTGCGTCACCAGTTTTGATTTTGCGTCTTGACGGTGGTTTGACAGCCTCGCGGCCTGCCCCGTCTCGCAGAGTGTTTGTTTTTGGTCGGTGTCAATCTCACAATCACCGTATTGATAATGTATTACAATTTGTATTACTTCACAAGTTTAATCTCCATTTAATTGGGGTGTGTTCTCCCCAATGAATACGGGGGTATTATGACGACAATTCCCGGAAATGACGAAATGACGGGGGAAAACACGAAAACGGGTGAAAATCCCAGAATCTCAGGACACCATTGTTTTCAATGGGTGTCATCGCGCCGCAATGGTGGCTGGGGCAGGCGTGACAGGGCGTCGCCGTGCTCCCGCATGGCCGAAATGAGATCGGCTACGGGGATGGATTGGCAGGTGTCTGCAAATGGCGTGCGATTTGCCTTCCGTGTCACTACGTTCTGTATTACACTTAACGAAATGGAATTGAAACCACAATTTGAACGGGTCGTATTTCCCGGAGTTGAAAACTCGGAAAAGGTGATGGAGCGGATTGCCGCAACGACGGACACGGTGATTCTTTCGTTCTCTGCCGGGAAAGATTCAATCGCGGCATGGCTGGCACTCCGGCCCTACTTCAAGCGAATTGTCCCGTACTTCCTGTACATCGTGCCAGACTTGGAATTTGTCGAAAACTCGCTGCGGTATTACGAAGACTTTTTCGAGACACGGATTTATAGACTGCCGCATCATGGACTTTGGCGGATGCTGCGCGGCCTGACATTCCAGCCGCCGGGTAGGATTTCGACAATTGAATCATTCGAGTTGGGGGATTTGGACTATGAAGAACTACGCGACATGGTTTGCGTGACGGCGGACATTCCCCTCCGAACTTTTGACGCCAAGGGAATCAGGGCCGCAGATTCGATCATGCGCCGGTCCAACTTCAAGCTGCGTGGTGGTATCAATTGGAATCGGAATTTCTTTTATCCCGTTTGGGACTGGCGCAAAGCGGAATTGGTTCACCGGATAAAAGAGTCGGGCGCTTTGATGCCGATTGACTACCAACTTTTCGGACGGAGTTTTGACGGAGTTGATTTCCGTTTTCTCTATCCGGTCAAACAACACTTTCCAGATGACTACGCGAAGATTCTGGAATATTTCCCCCTCGCGGAACTGGAATTGAAACGATACGAATATGCGAAAACAACCTACTAGCCAACCGGCCCCATCACAAAGCGATTTAGAATTAGAGCAGGCCATGTCTGCGCTGAGCGCTGACGACGTACAGTTGCCAGACTTGGACGCGGAACTCGGAAAACTGGACCGGGTGAATCCAATGGATGCCGTACCGGAAACCGGGGATGCCGAGAAGGACTGCAAGGGAATGATGTCCGCCGCACTGGTAGCCTTCAAGAAAGCGGCGACGGGTGAGGCCCAGACCTTCAAGGATAACACCGACACGGAATACTGGTTCGCGGTGTGCTTCCAAAGCCGGGAACAAAAGGACGCCTTTCTAAAGGCGATGGATTGGGCGAATCACGGGGACAAATACCTCGACGGTAAATTTGTCGCCAAACGGCTGGGGGTAGAATTGCCGACTATCACACGAAAATTCAACACGGGTGAGACGGAAAAATCAATGGTGGGCATGGGTACGATTCCGGCGAATTTCAAGTCCAAGAAAAAACTAAAAAGTTGACGTTGGCCTCTTTGGTGAACCCGGTAGCGGGAAAACAAAAACCTCAACCAAAGAAATAATATGGCCAAAGCAAAATCAATCGCGCAGTTGAAAAAAGAGTACAACGCCGTTAAGAAGAAAACCGGCATCGGTGCGGGCAAATCCAAACCGAGCAAGAACAGCAAGTCGGTTAGCAAGGGCGCGAGCAAAAGCAGCGGTAGCTCAGGTTCCTAATCCGTTGCCACATGCCCTGACTATGGCGTCCCTTTCGGGGACGCCTTTTTTATATGGCTAATAAAAAACCCGACCCGGAGCAAAAGAATCCCGCGTCCACCCCGCCGCCGGGCGTAGTGGCGACGGCGAGCAATTCTGGTATCACGAAGGAGCAGGCCAAAAAGATTCTTACCTCTGATCTAACCAACATGGTGAAGAAAGTTGCCAGCGGTAAAATTCTGGCGACGCAAGAGCGGTTGTTACTCCAGCAAATTGCGGATGGTGCCGGCGGCTCCCCAGAAACCCTGCTGCCGAAGTGGGCTGACAATCAGGTGAAGCTGGCGCAAATGCTAGGGGTCACACGCAAGACGATTCAGCGATGGTTGAAAGAGCCAGACAATCCGGGCGCGGCAGAAAATGGAAAGCTGGAGGTGGCCAAGTGGAAAGCCTACGCGAAATCAAAGGGACATGAATTCCCAGATGATGACGGAGCCGGCGGCAAGGCATCCAGCGCGAAAGCAGAGCAGATTCTTTTGCAGAATGAAAAGCTGCGGGACCATCTTTTCAGGTCACGAGAGGAATTGATTCCCAAGGTGATGGCCAAGCAGGTTTTTTCCAAGCTGTTGCTATCGGCCAAGTCCCGGACTTTTACCAGTGTGAGCCGGCTGGTGATGTTGGCGCGGATGGCCCCGGACACGGCGACGGCGGCAGTGGAGATTCAAAAGGAACTCACTTCAATCTGGAAAGCATTGGAGGATAGTAAATGGCTAAAATAGTTCTCAATCTTGAGGACTGGAAAGACGCGGAAGCGGAGTTTGCCGCCTTTCTTTCGGACCTGTGTTCGCCGCCGGACATGGAGCCAACCGAAGTTTGGGCGGAACGAAATGTCACCGTGCCGGATGGCCCGTTCGCAGGCAGTAATTGGCGAGTCCAATTCACCCCGTTTGCAAAATTCATTTTTGCCGCCATGCGGACGCCGGGGATGAAGCGGGTAGTCATTCAAATGTGCGCCCAATACGTCAAAACGACGGCGCTGTTTATTGATTTTCTCCGCAACGTCAAAGAGGACCCGGCAGATACCATGTGGGTTATGGCGGAGGCGGACCACATGAATGAATTTATCCCGAAGCGGTTGATGCCGTACATCGAAGGATGTGAGCCGGTGGCAAAGCTGCTACACGGGCGAAGCAAGGGGCTGGTGCAATTCGAGGGAATGAATCTCTTGCTGCGGGGTTCAAACTCGCGGGCAAAGTTGCAATCTGACCCTATCCGCCGAATTTACTGTGACGAGCGCCGGGAGTGGAAAAAAGGGAGCATTGATTTGCTGCGGAAGCGGATGCGGACATTTCCAAACTCGCTGGAAATTTCGGCGGGGACGGCGGGGAACGAGGGCGACGAATTGCACACCGATTACATGGAGGGGACACAGACACGGGCGCATTATCATTGTCCGAAGTGCAACCACAGTCAGCCGATTCGATTTGGCCGGGAGGCTACAAGTCTCTGGCCCAAGGCGCGGGAGGATGGCGGCTTTCGTTGGGACACGAACGAGGAAACGAAACCCAAAGGGGTATGGAACTACACGGAGGTAGCGAAGACGGTTTATTTTGAATGTGAAAACCATGAATGCAAGCACCGCATCACCAACGCTGATAAATACGAACTCATCCGCACCATGCATACGCACGACTATAACCCGACCGCATCGCCGGGCTACGCCAGTTTCAGCGGTTGCGCCTTTGAAGCCGTTTGGGAATCCTGCGATTGGGACAAGCTCGTCGTGGAATTTCTTAAAGCGGTTGAGCAGGCAAAAGGCGGCAACCCGGAACCTCTAAAGGCATTCATCACCGAAACCCTGGGTGAGCCGTGGCAGGACCGGCTGGGGGTGATCGAAGATGCCGGATTCTTAGAGGCCCGAAAATTCAACTACGCCTACGGGGAGGTATGGCCGGAAGCCAAGCGCCGGTTCATCTCAGCCGACGTGCAGGAAAAGGGCGGCGTGCATTATCCGTATGTGATTCGGGAATATGGCGACTTTGGAAAAAGCCGGCTCGTGATGCATGGGACCGCACGGACACTGGCCGAACTGCAAACCATCCGTAATGATAATAAAATCGGCCCGACATCGGCGCTGATTGATTCGGGTTTCAAGGCCCAAGAGATTTACCGTTTCTGCCTTGCATCCAACTGGAAGGCATTCAAGGGGGAGAGCCGCGATTATTTCTTAGTCACCAAACCGCATCCGAACAATCCGGCGGTGAGTGTGACCGCCCGACAGATTTGGAATCGGACGGTGGCCACCGTCTATAACCCGCAGACACGGGCGCGGGTTGCCACCATCCCGCTGTACATGCACTGCAACGATGCCACGAACGATTTGCTCGCCGAATACATGACGGGGTTGCTGGGCGAATGGACGCTGCCAGCCGAAACGGCAAAAGATTACATCCTGCAAATGGTGGGAGATGTTCGCCGGGAGGTCGTGGATTCTCGCGGGGTAACAAGTTACAAGTGGTTCACGGTGGGACCGAACCACATGCGAGATTGCGAGCGCAACATCCTGATTGCTGCCATCATCACCGGCATTCTCGCCCCGCCGCCGCCCCCGAAAGTGGTGAGCAAGGACGCCGAAAAACCCGCCGCCAAAAGTTGACGTTGGCCGGTTGGGTAGATGGCTGAGATTAGAAGTCAGGACAAACGCGACAAGCTCCGCTTGATTTTCGCACAGTGCGCCCCGGAAAAGTCTTTGCAGGCTTTGCTGTTGGCAGGGCTGGCCACATGCGACGCGGCCATCAATGGCCCGACGCCGGGGACATGGCTGGCGTCTTCACAGGAGGCGGGCGGCGGCTCTTCGTTTCAAATGCTGCATGACTTTTCTCCGATCATCGCCAAACGAATGATGGGTGAATTGTGCGACGCCTACGATCTCGCGTCCGCTGCCATCCTGAGCAATACGGGAGCGGCGGGGACGGACGCGCAGATTTACCAGCAGATGATGACGGTAAATCTGCGCTCAGTCAGAAAGTTTCGCAGCGACTTCACGGGCGGACGTTATGGAATCGGTTACTTCCTCGGCCAATGAAAAATACTCCAGCTACCTTTAATCGTGCCGTACTGCCGCCGCGTAGGAATGAAGCGTTACGGCATTTGAAACTGCCGCGCTCTGGCGTCACGATTGAAAACTTTTACGAGGCTGGCCGGCGCTTCCAGTTGGGGGACCGAACCAACATTTGGAGTTTTACGACGGATGCCAGATTTGACGCGAATCAGGCGACGCGGCTGGAGTTAGTGCGCAAGGCGCGGTACTTCGAGCAAAATTGTTCGCTGGTTCAGGCGTTGGCGGATGTCTTCGAGCAATACGTCGTCGGTGCCAATGGTCTAATCTTGTCTCCCAATGGGGACAACGAAAGTTGGACCGCTCTGGCGAAACAGTATTTCGATGAATGGAGCGTGTACCCGGACTTGACCAGCTTGCAAGACTGGCCTTGCCTGCAAGGGTTGATTGCGCGGACATGGTTTATTGACGGGGAAGTATTTCTCATAAAGACGCGCGGCGACACGGCTCCGTTTCGCCCGCGGCTCCAACTCATTGAAGGGCATCGCGTCGGCACCCCGCCGAACATGGCCGGGGAAGAAGGCCGAACCATTATTGACGGCGTGACGATTGATTCCAAGGGCCGGCCAACCGGGTATTGGATGCAAACGGGCTTGGACATGGAGACGTACACATGGGTTGACGCCGCCAATGTGATTCACGTTTTTGAGCCTACTCGCGTGTCAATGTATCGGGGGATAACTCATTTCTACGCCGTGCTGAATCTGATGCACGACATGGACGATTTAGCCCGGTGGGAAATGGCCAAGGCGAAAGAGGCGGCGGACACAACGGCCATCATCAAAACGCCAACGGGAGAAGTGCTCGACGAGGCCGCGCAGTTTGACGCGAATCAGGAGAACTTGGATGCCCTGACGACGTACAATCTAGGCGCGCAAAACCCGTTGACGGAGTATTACCAGCGCGTCTTTGGACCAACCAAGAAGGTGATGAAGATTGGCGACGAGTACGATGTACCGACGCCGAACAATCCGACCGCATCGCAGCAATGGTATTGGCGCTACATTGCCGAACAGATTTGCAATGGCGTTGGTATCGCCATCATTCTGATTTACCCCGAATCAATTCAGGGGACAGTTTATCGCGGCATTCTCGATAAGCAGAATTCGCAGTTTCGCGCCCGCTCCGCCTTGCTCGCCTCGAAGTTCAAACAGGTTTGGATTTACGTCATCAGCACTGGCTCCAGCCAAGATCGCCGGATTGCAAATAAGCCCCAAGATTGGACCAAGCTGGCAGTCCGCCCGCCGCGTGCCGTCAATGTGGATGTCGGTCGCAACACTAGCGCGTTGTTGGCCGAGTGGCGGGCCGGCAACCGGACCATGCAGTCTATCTGCGGCGAAATGGGCGATGACTGGATGGAAACGCTGCGGCAAAAGGCGCGGGAACTCAAAGCTCTGAAAGCCGTGGCGGTTGAATTTTCGTTGGACCCTAATGACATGACCGATTTGCTCGCGCCGCCAGCGCAGCCGATAAGCGTCTCCTCGACTCCCCCGGCAAATCCGCCGCGTTGAAAAGTTGACGTTCACCCCCTAGTAGCGATGCCAAATAATTACAAATGGTTCACGGTCAAGAATGCGGCGACTACCGAGGCGACCGACATAATGATCTATGACAAGATCGGCAAGACTTGGGTAGGTGATGACGGCATCGCCGCAAAAGACTTCGCGGCTGCGTTGAAAGACATCCCGGTAAATAATGAAATCCTCGTTCATATCAATTCCCGTGGCGGCAACGTATGGGACGGCGTGGCGATTTACGGGATGCTGCAAGGTCGGAAGAATAAAGTGACCTGTCAGGTTGAAGGCGTGGCAGCTTCCATCGCGGCAATCATCGCTTGCGCCGGTAAGAAAACGGTTTTTCTGAATGGGGCGCTGGGAATGATTCATCCGCCATCCGCCTTGCCGCAAGACTCCATGAATGCCAGCGATTGCCGCGATCTGGCGGATAAGCTGGATGTTCACGCGCAGTCTATCGCTTCCATCTTGGCGGAGAAAACGGGAAAAACTCAGGCGCAATGTCTGGCGAAGATGAATGAAGGCGAGACATGGATGTCTGCTGACGATGCAGTCGCCTTCGGTCTGTGTAACGAAATCTCCGGCGTAACCGCCACTGCTTTTCTGAATGAAGCCAAAGCATTCGACTTTTCCAATTTCGGCAAGACACCGGATAAGCTCAAAAATATAACCGTCGTCAGCGACGACAAAACCAAAAACACAACCATGAAAAAAGAACAAGTAATTGCATTCTTGAAAGAGAATGGCTTTGTCGTCGCCGATGATGCGAGCGATGAAGTTATCAACGCAACCCTCAAGCTGGTGAGTGCCAAGCTGAAAGTTGCCCCCGTTGCTCCGCCGCCTCCCGGTGTGGATAATGCCGCGCTGAAATTGCAGCTTGATTTGATCACGGCGCAGTTGACCGAACAAAAAAAGATGCGCATTGAAAATGCCGTGGCTGATTTGGTCACTAATTGCCAAGTCACTGCCGATGAAGCTCCGAAAGCGGTGCTGCGGGCGGTCGCTGACGAAACCTACCTTGCCGAGTTGCAGGCGCGTCCGCAGGTATTGCCGGGCGCTCCGGGATTGATTGGCAGTCCGGCAGTCATCACCAAAGACGTTTCTGTCCGCAATGCCCTCAAGGAATTGAACCTTGGGGTGTGCAACAAATCCGGGGAACATGCTTTTGGTACGGCAGTGGACCGAAGCCAAAAGGTGGCTTTGGTTTATGCCGAATCGCGCGACAAGATTCTGCCCGTGTTGAATGCGGCGGCGGTCAACACCATTGACGTGGGTTTGAAGCGCGTTTTGATCATGCAGGAAACCGTCCGCGACTTCGCTACACGCGTTCTCCCGGCCCGGTTGTTCGCCACCATCTTCGGCAATGTGCCGTTGCAAGGTACAGACACGGTAGTGGTGCCTTACTACCCGTTGCAAGCCGCTGCCAGTCAGGATTTTGTGGATGGCGATGGCACGGGTGGTACCGGCTACCAATTTGGTCAGGGCACCAACACTAATAGCAAGACGATCACGGTCAACAAACGGAAATTTCAACCGTTGGATTATTCGTCCAACACGTTCCGCCGGCAGCCGTACTTTGATTCGGTTCGCCTTGGGAAAATCAATGCGGAAAAACTCGGCGTGGACATCCTGCTTGATTTGCTGAGCGTCTTCACTCCGGCAAACTTTCCGACCATTCCGCAGGCCGACCCCGCGTTCAACCCGAATTTGAACATGGCGGCGGGTGGCTACGACAGCAACCAGATCAAAGATTTGGAAACGGTGGCCACGAACTTGAATTGGCCAGACGGGGGCCGCGCGTTAATCGTCGGGACCACGCTGGATAATGTGTTGGCCAAAGACCCGACCTACAAACTGGCGTTGAACATCGGTACCACCAGCGTGATTCAGGATGCGCAGTTCCCGAAACTGTCCGGCTTCGATTACGCCAAGATGCCGGCATTCCCGGCCAATGGTTGTAATTTGCAAGGCATCATCGCCTTTGCTTCGGCGCTGGCGGCGGCGTTCGCTCCCATTGACCCGGCGGCGGGTGTGCGGCAGCAATTGGTTTCGTATGACATCGCGACGGATTTGGCGACGGGCATCAGCTTCAACCATCGCCATTGGGGTCTCGCACAGGCCGACCGCGACTTTGAAGTCATTGAGTCCGCCTATGGCTACGGGCCGATTCTGGCCCGTGCAGCGCAGTTGCTCACGCATCCGTAATTGTAGTGGTTTCATCCTGCCCCTGACCTTAATCGGCGGGGGCAGACGTGGAATCAAAACACCAATAAAAATATGCGCCTTTCTATTCTATTAGTCCGCAATCACGGGGAAGAATTATTTACCCTGCTGGCTGGCCCGGAAGTGCCAATCGCTACGCAAGAACACATCATGCGGGAGCATTTGATTCTGGGCAACGTACACCCGGAGGTAGCGGAGATTCAGCGATGGGAGCCGGACTACAACATTTTCCGCTCGCAGAAATTTGTCAAACCAGAGGATGCCAAGGCGGCTTTGGATAAAGTCAAAGCCGATCAGGCCGCGCATCAAAAGTTGATGGATAATCCGGCGCTGGCGGCGAAGCTCAAAAAGGCGGCGGACAAGAAAGCGGCGGACGAACTCGCGGCCAACAATAAGAAAAAACATGACCAAGTGACCGATGAAGCGGCGAAGGCCAAGAAAACCGCCGATGAACTTGCGGCCAAAAATGTTGAGGCTCACCAAAAGGCAACCCTCGAAATGGCACAGCGCCGGGCGAAAGCGGACTTAGCCCTAGCGGAAATGGCCGGGGAAAAGGTGGCAGTAATCAATGAGGAAATCGCTTCTTTGCCGGTGGTCCCGCCGTTGGAAGTTACGGCTCCCGTTCCGCCGCCTGCCGGCTCTGATTTGTAAGTCAAAAAAAACACAACATAAAAACACACCATGAAAACGATCAATAAACTCATCATTGTCTGCGCGGCTCTTTTGGTTGCGTCGGTCACTACCAGTCCCGCCCAGACATTGGCTTATGCCGGGACGCTTAACGGGGGAACGAATACGGTTTCGGCCCTGACGACCAATAGCTATCAGAACATTACGATTAACTATTCCAAATGGTTTTCTTTTCAGCCGGAATTCGCGGTGTTCAATGGGGCCAATACGGGCGCAAGCAATGTTACGTTTGTGGTGCAAAACAGCGTAGATAGCGCGGTGTGGAATACCGTGACCAACTACGTTGTGGCCGGCAATGGAACGAACATTGTAGGGCCGGTGTTTGCGGTGGATTCAGGCGGGACGCTTTATTGGCGCGTGCAGGTGCAAAACACGAATACGGTGCCGCTGACGAATGTGGCGCTGCCGTTTGGGAAACGAGCCGGCTTGTAACTTTAATCGCGGGGTAGATCAGTCAGGTAGATCGTTCGGCTCATAACCGAAAGGCCGTTGGTTCAAATCCAACCCCCGCAACCAACCATCACATGAAATTCATCTTGGGATTCTGCCTGTGCGCCACTGCGGCATTTTCCGCACTGGCGCAAACCAATCAAATCACCGTCAACGTCGGCGGCAACTTTGGTTTGAAATATCCCAATTGGCCGGTGAGTTGGACTCCCTTGGCGACGCAGCGGACCACTGGCGGATTGTTTGTACCGAAAGTGACTTACACGGGCTACACGGGGACAAACTTTGTGGCGACATTCACCAATGTATTTGCCGGAGATTATTTGATTTGTCTGCCAAGTAGCAAAGCGCCGAATGCAGCGTTCGTTTCATTTCAGGTATCAGTGCTGACGAACACGAGTGGCAATTGGGATGCCAGCAACCTGCCGTACACACCGCTGCCGTCCGCCTCGAGTAATATCTACACCGCCGACCAAATCAACCGGTTGTTGGCTACTTCGACGGGGGGCACCTCCACCAACTTGGCTGGCACCGCGACGAACCAAGTGCTGACGCTGATCGGCGCGACGGCTCCCAGCTTATCCGCTTGGACCGCTTTCACCAATGCCAGCTTCCTAATCAATGGTCAGTACGATGCCGTGTTGAACGCGCCGATTTTTCACGGGGGAATTTCTTCCGATGGCGACACCAGTGTTACCAACCGGACGTTGGTGGATCAAACTTACGGGTATCATTACGACTTGATCGCGAATATTGGCACCCCGATTGGCGACGCCGGCGCGGGGTTTGTTGCCGGCGAAAATGGGATTTGGACCAATCAGTCGGGTCTGCATTTTACCATCACCACGAATAACGTGCTGTATGGCTACGCCACCGAGCAACCGCTGAACGATGGCACCGGCCGGAGTTATTATTCCGCCACGTTCGCCGCTGGCAGCAGTCAGGTTTTTTATATCCAACAGGAAAACGGCCCGACATTTTTTGAGAATGCCATCAGCGGCAAATCGGGTTTCAACAGCTTTGCTCTTGGCTTCGATGCGGATGGCAATTGGGCGGATTTGAATCTGCGCTACAATGGGCAAGTCCGGCTTAAATTTTCCGGCGATTGGGTTTTTTTGAACAGCGCCGCTGGCAATGCGGTGCTCAGCGGCAACTCCCAAGCCACTTATTTTGCGAACTCGTTTGCCCATGTAGACACTAACGGAATTTATTACGGCAACGGTGCCGGACTGACGGGAATTCCCGTGGCCGGTGTGAGCAATCTGTCAGCAACCCTGGCCCCGCTGGCTTCGACCGGATTCGTGAACACTGCCACCGCGCCGCTGGCTTCGACCGGATTCGTGAACACTGCCACCGCACCGCTGGCTTCGACCGGATTCGTGAACACTGCCACCGCGCCGCTGGCGAATACGAACCAGCTTAAAGGATTGTTATCGGTCCCCACC
>Ga0208507_1000619_pt1 | contig 22167 bp, 28 predicted proteins | sample CryBogCBH12Aug01_FD_184626 | JGI IMG/M metagenome (GOLD analysis project Ga0208507, IMG submission 184626) | Freshwater microbial communities from Crystal Bog, Wisconsin, USA - CBH12Aug09.1 (SPAdes) (version 2) | ecosystem: Environmental > Aquatic > Freshwater > Lake | place: Crystal Bog... | reverse complement strand
GGCTATAGTCTACAAACGCATGGGTAAAAATAGGCCATAACCTCATTATAGAATCGCATTTACTCTGTAAAATGTGCTATAATCGGTAAAAAAATTTCATATTACCCTTTGGTGTAATGGTAGCACAACAGACTTTGACTCTGTTTGTCATGGTTCAAGTCCATGAGGGGTAGCCAATTATAGGGAGTTTAGGGAGTTTAGGGAGTTTACAAAGGCTTGACACTTTTTGATAAATGCATAGGATTTGTATTGCAGTCTCATGTTCCAAGGCTGGGCGAGAAGGACTCCAAATCCATCTGGGTTGGTTCGATTCCAACAGGCTGTGCCATATTTCGTGGGGATCTTCGGTGAACCACTGCTCTGATTGAGTCTGAAAAGACTCGGTTGGACGCTTATAATCGGAGGAGGCATTGAGGGGGTCTGTGTAGGGGAGCAATCCTAGTTTACTAGTTAGGCGGAAACCGAACGACTAGCGACCTGAACCTCCTCCGATTTTTTTCTTTTCTTTTTACCAGCTTGGGTTTTTAATTGAGCTTCATGCATACATCAACCACCGACAGCAAAAAAGAAGTTGCAAGTCCAGAATTTGTTCATCTGTTACAAGGATGCTATGACAACTTCCTATCAGGCCGCCGATATTACATTTCTGGTGGTCGTGTTAAAGAATTCATTGCCGCAGACTTGCTTCAAAGTTACGGAAAGATTTATCCTCATCTTGAAAAAAAATCATTGCGTTTTGGATTTTATCCTGATTTCCCAAATCACTTTTTGAGTCAGCTTCAATACAAATGAATACATCAACCACTGACACCACACAAACGCCTAGGACGGATGAGGCTTGCGAGGCAATGGGCTTAAAAGCCTTTGTAGTGCCAGTAGAAACCTCTCGTCAGCTAGAGCGCGAACTCGCCGAGAAATCCAACGAGGTAGCAAGGCTCCGTGAGATAGTGGAGCGATACCGAGTCTGGGCAACTAGCGAGAACCCAACACAAATGGAACTGGATAACTTAAAACAAAAATACGATGAACTCAACTAACGAACAAACCAACGAGGTAGAAAGGCTCCGAGAAGAAAACGAAAACCTTCGAGGAACCTTAAAATCTTTCGTGCTTGTTTCGCCCATAGAAGCCGAGCGTATGGAAAAATTGGAACAAGATTATGATAGGCTCCGTGAGGAGCTAAAAATCAGCAACAACCTTGATGAACACAAAGCAATCAGGATTTCTGAACTAGAGTCTTTAGCTCAAAAGTTGCGAGCTGAAATAATTAGTTATCAAGCCATAGCTACTCTAGCCATCTCTTATATGACCGACGAAGCATTGGCTAAATTTAGAACCGAGCTAGAAGAACTTAAAACTGAAATCAAATGAACCCTGACTTTTTTAACAAAGCATTGGATGCTTGCGTTGAGTACCGACGATTGCTGGATGAAAAAACCACCGAGGTCGCAAGGCTCCGTGAGTCACTCGACCTATATACCGACATCATCAATAAGCAGGATGATGAACTGATAAAGCTACGCGAGGAGAACGCCGAACTAAAACAAGGAAAGGTCTTTGTTGATCCCAAGTGGATCTACGACCTAGAAACCAAATTAGCCAAAGCCCATGAAGAACTCTGCCAAGCAGGGTTGAGGGAATACGGCAACTAACAGAGTAATCTGTTAAAAAAACCGCTACATATTTTTAACAGCTATCACTCAAAAGTAGTATTCCTGCTTACTACAAAGAAGCATTGTAGTGATCACACTACATATATCCAAATTGTGTAGCAGATCGTAGACATCTGTAAAATGTTGATGATCGCAGACACCTGATTACATGCCGCATTATACCTGATTGGGTATGATTCATGAGTTATAAATCAAAATTATCACCGCAAGGGTATATTGTCATGTCGATGAATCCGCGTTTTCTGTACATGAGCGCGTTGATATGTACACGCTATCGACATTTGCTTTACACAAAGACGCTTTAAGTAAAGTGCGCTTTACACAAGATTGCAGTATTCGTAATGTAATTTATATGAGTAATCCACTTCCACTTAACTTTTTAGATAACTATAACACACACGGCGCGGCTATTGACCTGCCTCACGCCATACTGATCTACGGCGCACTGGTCTCTGCGAAACCTGATAGGGTGTTAGAGATCGGTATTGGCACTGCATTCATCACCAGAGCATTGCTTGACGGCGTAGCCTATAACGGAAAGGGAAGTATTACCTGCGTCGATAGTTTTTACGACCTTGGAACAAACCTGTCTCAGGAGAATGTTGATAGCCTGAAAGAAAAAGTGACGCTGATCGCTCCCAAGACCGAGCATGACTTTGTGCATGAGACTTCTGCGAACAGCTACGACTTCCTTGTATCTGACGGCGATCATGATCACGCAGGAGAGTGGGCTGACAAAGTATTTGAGATCATGGCTCCCAACTCGTTCTGTTTCTTCCACGATGTCAATCACCCTCACTACACCAACTTGCAGGCGTATCATGTCAGGGCGAAGGAGTTTGGGAAGCCACACTTCCTGTTCACGCAGAACAGCAGGGAAGACGAGCGGTGTGATCGCGGACTGCTGATGATCGTCAACACGAAGTAAAAGAAAAGACCCTCACTCGCACATGACAACGAGTGAGGGTCTAGCACTAGCACACACTAACAAAATGGACGCCCTCTCGCCTTCAACCCAAAGACGAGAGAGCAGTTGAGAATCTACAGCACAAGAGAATCGCAACGATGAAAATATGCCGTTGACAATCATGTGGCGCAAGGATAATCGTAATAAATCTACAGCACAAAAGTAGATATCGTAACCACTGGAAATCGAGATTGTGTCGAGCCACTGGCGAAGGCAGGAGCCGCGCATAACCCTCGCGGCTTAATTCGGAGGACACACACTCCAACCTCATTGCGCTCCGATTTGAGAGCAGGCTAATCCTTGGGCTGTGGCATGAGAGACGCTTTTCGTCATATGTGATATTGATCTGATTTCAGATCCCACTTTTATCTTTTCTATTTTCTTTGGGGGGTTTCTTTTTATCTTTTCTTTTTAACGCTGGGTGATCAATTCTAACCTTCTATGGAAATCAAAACATCTCAACAGATTGAGCAAATCGCTCTCAAGAAGCTAATCCCTTACGCTCGCAATAGCAGGACGCACAGCGACATTCAGGTGAGTCAGATCGCCGCCAGCATCAAGGAGTTTGGATTCACCAACCCTGTGCTAATTACCGACGAGTGCGACATCATCGCAGGGCATGGGCGTGTGTTAGCCGCTAAAAAGCTGGGACTGGATTCAGTACCCTGCATTAAGCTGGATCACCTGACAGAGACCCAGCGGCGAGCCTACATCATTGCAGACAATCAACTGGCACTGAACTCAACATGGAGTTTTGATATGCTTTCTGTTGAAATTGACGAGTTAAATGACGCCAAGTTTGATGTGTCGCTACTTTCCTTCACCAACGAACAACTGGCAGAAATGATCGGATCTCCTGAAGAACCAGTAGATAATGGCCTGAAAGCGGATGAAAAGGAGAGAGAAACGTGCATTTGTCCCAAGTGTCATCATGAATTTGTAAAGTAGTTATTACTTGCCCTTGGCTTCTAAATAACATATCACAAACTAATGGCTACACCAATTTTAGGGATGTTGCCGCCTTCTGGCTGGCATTATATTGAGGGTGATGTCCGTATCAACGGCGTCACCTACGATAGCCTGATCCAGAATGTGGAACATTTCCGCGCCGAAAACCATCTTCCTAGTGGAGATGTCGAGGGCGATGTAAATAGCTTTATCTGTTCCAACTGGCCTCAGTTCTGTCATGGCGTTGACATGGTAGCAATTACTTCTGTTAACCCTGAGACCGACACGATGGCGTTGCTGAATGACATCCAAGCATGGGCTAAGAATCTCCAGCAGAGTCAGGAGCCGATCAACATGGTGACTGATGAGCTTGCAGAGCAAAGGGCAAAGACCTGCCGCAATTGTCCTGAGAATGTCAACTGGCGCGGTGGCTGTAGCTCCTGCATCTCAACAACCGAGAGGCTGACCGCTGGCGTCAGGCAGGGTCGCGACACGGCGTCCAGTGCTGTGCTTGGAGGTTGCAAATCAATGCGTCACGACAATAGGACGGCAATCTTCATCGACAAGGATCAATTCTTAAAAGCAACAAACCTGCCTGCTAACTGCTGGCTCAATACATAATTATGGCAAACCTAAAGCCTCTTCCTCCCAAAGTCACCGATTACTACAGCACGAAATCCGCTCGCGTTGTCGATGTCCACGACAAGCCGCGCATTCTGAATCTGGATGTAGTCAATCCTGACAATGGTAATCTGGATGTTGTCAACAAGGACACCATGCAGGTTCGCAGGACATTCAAGGATGCGACTCAGGCGCACTCAGCCTACCGCAGGCTGAAGCAACAAAATGTTGAGAGGAATAGGAAGAACCAATTGATTCAGAAGAAGCTGAACAACGAGCCGCCTTATCAGGCAAAGAAGCTGGAGAGCATGGGTCAAAACTGGAGGTCAAACAGGCCGACAGGATTCTTGTCTACGATGGTCAGCCGAATCCAGCCTCCCTTCAAGCAGGTGATTGAGCAGGCGGCTACGCTTACCTTTGCGCAGTACCCAATCGATTCGCTAGACGCCGAGAACAAGACAAAAGTATTCCGCGAAGAGATCACCAAGTGCATCAGGGGATGGAAAGGTTTTGACGACTTGGTTGCACAGATCGTCCATGAGAATACGACCTTTGGATTCTGTGGTATGTGCTGGGATGACCTGCGCGACTGGAAGCCTGAATTCCTTCGCCAAGATTATACCTTCTTCTCTATTGAGACTCCCCAACAAACTGACCAGACGCCGATCTGGGCGCGAAAGAGACGCTATCAGATAGCAGAATTGCTCCCAGTTTTAGAACAGCCTGAACTTTCTGCCGCCGCTGGCTGGCACATCAATCACCTGATCCAGTCAATCAACCAAGCAATACCTGCTGGCAGGACGCTTGACGCAGACGACGACGCTCGCAGGTACGAGGATTGGATCAGGGAAGGTTCATACGGCGCATCATACGAGAACGACGCGAAATATGTTGAGCTTGGTGAGATCCTAGTTCGTGAACCGCATGGCAAGATCAGCCGATTCTTATTTGACGATAAGAGTGGTCTTGAAATCTGCACGCAAGTAGATCGCTACAACAAGATGAGCGAGACGCTCGCGTTGTTCAGTATTGAGATCGGTAGCGGCAACCTAATGTCATCTCGCGGAGCAGGCAGGGATCTGTACAACACCCATGTCGCCGTCGAGAAAGCTCGCAACCTTGTGGTGGATAATACCTACCTGAAGGGACTGCTGTTGCTGAAGAAGGGGCCAAACGCAAAAGTTGGCGTGCCTCCGCTTTCCGTTCTTCACCCTGTCGGATACATCTCCGAAGGTTACGAGGTCATCCCACAGCAATTGCCAGCAGATGTTGACGACTTCCTAAAGTTGGATCAGTTCATTACTGGGCTGGCTGAGATTCAGGTAGGCACATTCTTGCCATCGGCTCCTGTCGATAACAGCGGACAAAAAAAGACCGCATCTGAGGTCAATCGCACTGCCGCCATTGAGAACCAGCTTCGTGAGGGAATTCTCACGCGCTTCTCTCGCCAATTTTCTCAGGCCGTCGAGCGTATGCAGAAGGGAATCTGTCACCCTGAACACATCAAGGCGGCGGCTGACTTGAAACAAAAGATGGATGTCGTCAAACAATCCGAGCCAAACGCAGTCTGGGCGCGCAGGGAAGTTGTTGATGCATTTGATCGTAGCCTAATGGAAATGCCTCCGTTCATGGTTCCCTTTGATGTTCCTGAACACCTTGACGAAGACGCAATCAATTGCGTGTACGATATGCTCCAGAAGAACATCCCTCCTTCTGACATCCTCCTCATGGCATACTCACCTGCCAGCCAGCTTCTTCAGGACACAACTCCTCAAGACAATGTCATCCTTGACAGCCTGATCCAACGCTACATGGGCAATCCTAGCATCAATCAAGACGAGCTTATCAAGCTGGACTGGAGCAGGAAGCTGGGCGAAACAACTGCCAACAGCGTCATCCTACCAAAGGATCAGGTCGAAGCGATTGCCATCGAAGCAACGCGCCAGCAGGTGTTGGAACTTCAGGCCATCATCGCAGGTCAGGACATCCCTGTATCGCCACGCGACAACGACATCGTCCACCTCGACACGATGAGCCAGAAGCTGATGCCAGTCATCGCCCATGTCCCAAAGGGTGGATTGCCACAGGAAGGAATTGCACCGCTCATGGCGGCGATGAAGCACTATGTCGCTCACATTCAGGCCGCAGAGGCCAAAGGCGCAATGCCAAAGCAGACTCAAAAGTACAGGCAGGCCGCAAAGGAAGCATACGCTCACCTCACGGCTGGTCAGGCCGCTCCTCCTGCCGAGAATGTCATACCTGCCGCAATGCCACATGGTCATCGCGGTCATGGTGGCGGTCACGCAGGAACATCAGTAGCGCAGGAAAAAAACCTTCAACAACAATACCAACAACAAAATCCTAGCCAACAGGGAATGGTTGCCAATGTAGCCAATCCTCCGAGGCCAGTAACAGCGGCGTAAGCCAAACAAAACTATGGGCGGACATAACAACAACTTGCCAGATTCACGCAACTTTGTGGATTACTCACAGCCGAATAAATTCATGCCAGTCGCGGCTGATCGCAACATTCCTGAAGCTAAATTCAATTCACAGGGAGACATGATCCTCACGCCAGAAGAGCAAAAATTCGATGAAGCCGCTGGAAAAGTTGAAAAGGCAGGGATGCTCAAACCAATCGCTAAACCTACACCTACTCCCAAGAACGGACTGACATCAATGAGTCCCAATTCTTACGGACGCGATGCCAGCAAGCCACTATCATCCGAACAGGCAATCGATATTGGATTGGCATAATATTGTTGACATACATTAATTAGTGTCAGAAAACCTATGCGTCTTCTGACACAACAAATAAATTATGAATTGGGAAACATCTGACTCTGCACGATTTCGCGAATATCATCAAAAGTCTGGAGGAAAGCTAATCGGCTTTCTTTACTCCCAAATTCCACCAACTACTGGAAAAACAATTGAGTCAGTTGCCCTTGAGGCAAAGTACAAGGAAGGCGCGGAGTTCATCCTGCGCCAGATGAATGACATACTCTTAGACGAAAACAAAAATGATGATGCTTCGTCGGCGTCATTTGTGTCGATGTAATCAATTATGGAAGAAGAAAACCTAGTACCAGAAATCACCGCCGCTAACCGCGATGGTGGAGCCGCAAACCTCAACGCTGATCCAATCAGCAGTGATGTTCATCAATCAATCGATTCGCTTCTCGACGAGGCGGAAAGAGAAACAGGAGTAGAACCACAACCAGAACAAATACAATCCAATGAAGACACTACAACACTTGATAGCATCTCTGGAACAGAGAGCGAACAGCATAACGAAATCACTCCAGAGCCTGTTCAAACAGGTACAGAAGTGCCACAACCAGAAGCTGGAGTCGAAATTTCACCCAGTTCCGTTCAAGAACAAAAAGCCGAAATCGATCCAGAAATTCTCGCCATCGAACAGCCGAGGAACCTCTCCGAAAAGAATCAAAACAATTGGAGGAAGTTGCAAGAAACCGCTAGCGAGTACAAAAAGCAAGCGGCGGAAGCCGAAATGTTGCGGCAACGACTAGCCGAAGCCCAACAACAACAGGTACAGGCTCCAACAGATTACGAAGAGCTAAAGAAGTTCAGGCAAATCTTTGATATCAAAAACGATCCTGAGTTCCAGAGCAAGTACACCCAGCCAATCAATACGGCGAAGGAAAACATTTACAGCATCATGCGAAAGAATGGTGCTACGGATGACCTCATCGCCAGCATTGAGAAAGCAGGTGGCCCAGACAAGGTTGACGACAAGTGGTGGCAGAACAATGCCATCAACAAGCTGGGACTGACAGACGCCGAAAAGCTCAAGCGTAGCCTGATCGATGTGTCAGACCTGAAAGAAAAGCAGGAGGCTGAGATCGCGCACGCCGCTGAGAACGCAGAGCAGATCCTTGAACAGCGTCAGAACCAAGCAAGGGACTGGTATCAGAAAGAGACAACGGAAGTACGAGATTATGTTAACCAGCTTACAAAAGAAGTACCTTGGGCAAGATACCAAGAGCCTCCTGAGAACGCTACTCCTGAACAGGTCGAGAAGATCCAGCAACACAACAAGAATGTTGCCGCGCTTGAAGGAAAATTCAACAGCGCGCTGTGGCCTAAGACCGCCAACGAGCGTGCGTCAATCGCCGCCGCCGCAGTCTACAGCGACATCTTGAGTGTAAGCCTACAAAATGAGCAATCTGCAAAGGCCGCTCTGGAGGCGCAGGTTAAGAAGTTGTCTGATGAGAACAGCAAGCTCAAGGCGTCTGGAAGGATGCCGAAGCAAAATGTTACGACTCAGTCTGTCAACAAATCCAACGATCTCCAGTCACGAATCAAGATGAATGCGTCCGACGCCATTGATCTTGGACTTGACGAAGCTGGCGCATAATTATGGCAATACTTGATCCTATCTCCACTCCCATGCAGGAGCGGACAATGAAGGCTACCGACTCACCGAATCCGTTCATGACACCGATCCCACCTCCTCGCAGGTTGGACGGAAGACCAGTCGCTCCAGTTGTTCCTATTGTGACACAGCCTGAACCAACGCCTGAACCTGAACCTGAACCTGAACCAGAATATCCAACTGGAGAAACGCTAGCAGATGGGCCTGTAGTTCCAGATGAAATCAGATTAGAGCATGAAGTTCTTGGAATTCCCCAAACAGCAGTTAAGCGCGGTAGAAAACCAAAACAGCCAATTGAAAAGTCAGAGCCAGTCAGAGTTACTACAATCATCGAATCGCGAACCAAAGAAGGGTTACCTTCGTACCGCTGTGAGTTTGCTGGTCGCGACATCTTTGTTGGTTGGCCTTGGTATAAGTCTTCTAATCCTGTCACTGCCGCCGTCAATGTGGCGATGGCATTAGACTTCGGTAAAGATAAGATCCGCTTCGACATGAGTATCGGTGACGCGAAGATTGAACACTCTCGCAACCGCCTCGCTCACAAGTTCCTTGAGACAGACGCCAAGTGGCTACTGATGATGGACGATGACATCATTCCATCAATCGGACGCCCAGCTTGGTTCAGGTACTGGGTTCAGGGAGCTAGAGCGATAGGAGACCTTCCGCTACAACGACACCTGCTACACAGGCTTATAGGCGCAGGAAAGAACCTTGTAGGCGCGGCTTACTTCGGTCGTCAGGAGGGAGGAGCCATTATGTGCGCAGATCCTTTGCTAGCACCGCGAGCAAAAGCCTACGAAGATGCGATTGTGCCAGTCGATTGGGTAGGAACTGGCTGTATGCTAGTCCACCGAAATGTATTTAACGACATTAAAGAAAAGTTTGGCGATAGCCTAAAGATTGATGTCCCTGACTACGAATACGATTACTTCCGCCCATTCGACAGCGCAAGGGGAGAGGATGTTTCGTTCTGTCTCAGGGCAAGGCAAGCAGGACACCAACCTCACATCGACCTTGGACTTCCTGTGTTCCATGTCGGCTACAAGACATACTAATGAAAGTCTACGCCTACTATCAGAACATCGCCCAGTCAAGGCAAGGCGAGGAATTCGCCTGCGCCAACTGGTGGAAGACTAGCTGGACAGACAGAGGCTGGGAGCCAGTCATGCTCAACAGGAGCCACGCTCTAGGAAGTCCGCTCTACAACAAACTCCAGCAAAAACTCATGGCTACCGCGATGGGTCTACATCCTGAACTACTCAACAAGTTTGACTGGATTGTCGCGCGCTTCATCCGTTGGTGCGCTCTCTATGCCGCAGGTGGTGGATGGATGAGCGACTACGATGTGGTAAACAAGAAATTCACCCCAGAGATAGCAAAATCTTATGAAGATCATGGAACTCTCCACATAAATAGCGGTGAGCCTGCATATATCTTTTATGCGACCAAAGAGCATTGCGCTAACGCGATAAAGAAATTTGTTCAAGAGCCACTTGTAGAAGGTAATAAAATAATTAACGAGTCTGAAGTTCTTGGAATTGAAAATACTTTGGATGAAATTCTAAAATTAATTCACCATGCAAAGTGTTCTACGCTTGAAGTCAGGTCACAGGTTATGTTGAATACGCTCTCTGATGAGAAGCCCATTTGAGAAGCGTCAAACTTTCATGCATACAGGTCACATAGGTGACATTATTGCATTTCTACCTGTATTTCAGGGGATGGGTGGCACTACTATGGTTATTCGTGACGAGCCTTGGATGGCTCCAATGAGCGGATATAAATACGACTCACTTAAACCATTACTTGAAAGCCAAAACATTGAAGTATTGTGGAACGATGGCAGGTACGGAATTGATCACGATGTTTCAGGATGGCGCGAGTGCTATGAACACCATGTTTCCCTAACTGATTGCCAAGCAAGATACCTTAATTATGTACCAAGAGGTCATGGTCATGTTGAAATAACAGAGCCTTGGCTAAAGGTAGACGCAGACGAAAATACTAAAGGAAAAGTAATTTTTAATCGCACTCCGCGATACATGAATCCAAACTTCCCTTGGAAACCTGTGTACGACAGGTATATAAATAGAGCGGTGTTTATTGGAACTGAGGAAGAACACGCAAAATTCTCGCACGAAGTAGGAGCTATTGAATACTACAAGACAGAAAGCTGTCTGGATGTTGCCAAGGCAATTGCAGGGTGTGACTTCTTTGTCGGAAATCAATCTAGTTCGTTCTGGATTGCCGCTGGACTTCGTAAACCATTACTTCAAGAAATGGATCTAGTAGTTACCAATAGCGTAATAAGATACGATGGGGCGCACTATCCGTATGATTGCAAGATAGATTTTGATAGCCTGCCAGAATGAAAACTCTTCTCTTTTGCACAGCATACGCGCAAAACCAAGATGTTTGGAACGGCAGGTACAAGTCATGGTTTGAATACTATAAGTCTTCTGGAATAAATCACGACAAGCTGATGATATTTGACGACGCATCTCCAGAGCGTCCAGAGTTTTGCCCAGCAGAAAACTACTATAGGTTTGACGAGCATCTTGGTCGTCAGGGTCACCTTGACTACGGAGGATGGTATAGGAGCTTTGCTATAGCAGTCAGATATGCCAAGAACAATGGTTTCGATAAGATAATTCACGCAGAATCAGATGCGTATTTGCTTTCAAGGTCTATCAAAGACTTTGTTAATTCACTTAACTCAGGGTGGCATACATTCTGGTGTCCACGCCACAACCTTCACGAATCATCATTACAGGTTATCTGTCCAGACAAGATTGATACCTACTACGATTTTACAGATCATCCTTACGACCATTATAGAAACCAATTGATCGACAATATGTTCCCATACACAGAAGTATATAAGTTTTTCAAAGGAGATAGATACGGAGAATACATGGATCAAATACCATTTGATGCAGACTTTTGTTGTCAAACTTCTCCTGAGATGATCAGGGACTACTTAGCCAGATCGTGAAAGTTCAGGTAGTTTCCATCTTTACTGATAACTTTAGAGGGATGGCGGAACTTGTGTCGCCAATATCACAAAAATATTGTGACACGCATGGATTTAACTACAGATTAGTAGAAGTATATCCTACGCAAGAAAAACCAGCGTCATGGCATAAAATACCATGCATGAAAGAAGCGTTCTCCAGTGGTAATGATTGGGTTGTGTCGGTAGACATTGATGCGTTCTTTTACAATCATGCAATTTCATTACTTGAATTTTTAGATACCGACAAAGACATAGTAATATCCAAGGATGACAATGGTTATAACTGCGGTGTGATGGCATTGAGAAACTGCCGCGATAATATTGATACACTAGACAAGATGTGGTCGATGGATGAATACAACCATCACGGCTGGTGGGAACAAGCGGCATTCCATCACTTAACAAATGAAAATTGGAATGGTATCAACAATAGAATATTAGAAGTTCCACACAATCGTTTTAACTCATGGGAGCATGATCTAAGCCGTGACTCGCTTGTGTTCCATGCCTGTGGTGGAGATAAAATAGAAAGAATTAAAAAAATACTATTGACGACTAATCATTGATTTAGTAATAGTCACTCAACTCGGTGTGTTCCCTCCGCATGGGAATGGCTTGGTGGAAGCCGCAAACATTCACTAATACAGGCCGCAAACAAAAGCTAGAGCGTGCCGCTAGCGATAACCAAACCAAACTTCGTATCGATTTCGCACGCGAAATCCGTACACCCTTGGGGTTGTCGCTACCACAATTGGTTGTGACTCCTTCAAGTCAACCAAACCAAATAATATGGCTAGTACAGGAACTGGGGTAAGTAATTCTGCTGTTGCAAACAGCGGTTACATCCCCAACACAGATACGGCTCCAGTCAATTACTCCAATCTTGGAGCTAGCACGACCGCGAGCGCAAACTTCAGCAATTGTATTCCTCTTGCTACGATCCAGAACTTCGCTTCCAAGGATGTTTCGCGCATCATCGGACAGATCGCAAAAGTTCTCGCTCGTAAGTCTCCCTACATCAACTCCATCGACGGCGGAACTATTCCCAATGTCTCGGATGTTGTCCGTAGCGTAGTCGAGGAAATGGCAGTGCCTGCCGCTTCTCTTGCCGCCCCAACCTTCGTCGATGACACTACGCTTTGCGGCGTCGGTGCTACTCCTGACCAAGTTGGTTCGACTGAGTACCAGTTCAGCTTGCAGACCCTTCGCGGCGCAGGCCCTCGTATTTGCGTCAAGCAAGCTCGCACAGCGTTTAAGGGTTCTTACCTTCAGGCTCAAGTCAGCCTTGAGAAGAGCATCCTCCAGATCATCAACGCTGACATCCGTTATCAGTATCTCATCCAGTCTGGTGTGAAGTATGTGGTCAATTCGACCCAGTCCTTCACTGCCAACCTCACTGGTGATATGCAACAGATCAACACCAAGTTCGCTCAGATTCTTCCTGACTCTGCTCTGAACTTCAAGACGCTCTATCGCATCGGAACCTTCCTTCGTGAAGAGATGCTTGCAGAGCCTTTTGCCTCCAAAGAGGGTGAGTTCTTCCAAGTCATGCTCTCCGCTGACGCCATCGAAAACATCCGCAACGACGCAGATGTCAAAGAGGATCTCCTCTATTTGACCGCTGGTTCGTTCAAGCTGGGTGAGGACAGCATCAGTGGCTATCAGTTCCAAGGCTATCGCGGTTTCGCTTTTGGTATCGACCAACAGCCTCTGCGCGCCTCTGGTTTTGACGGCAACGGAAACCTTGTCCTGATCAACCCTATCGTTAGCTCGGCTGTCACAAACGGCTTTGCTCAACGCCGTAACCCAGCATGGGTTGCCGCGAACTACGAAGTTGGTTTCGTCATCGCTGGTGACGCATTCAAGCGTCTCGTCCCAGAGCAGTATGTTGGTGAGGGAACATTCCGTTTCGCTCCTCAACTCGCTATGGGTGAGCTTGAGTGGACTTACTTCCGAGACAACGATTGCAATCTCTACGGAGATTTCGGTCAGCACATCTATCAGATCCAACGCGCTATCCAGCCAGTTCGACCACAGAATGTGGTTCCTGTCTTGTACAAGCGTTGCCCATTTGATGGTGCGCCTCTTCCTTGCTCGACCTCTTCGACTGGTCTGTAATAGGTAGTTAGTTATCGGTGATCGATGCAGGATAAAACTTGCATCGGTCACCTCAACTGATTAGCTTTCACAAAACCTTACTACGATGACGCCACAAGAATATTCCCTTCAAACTAACCTAGCCGCAGGTGCTCCCACATGGAGGCACTACAAGCAATCTTTGTTGAACAATCCTTCTGTGGTGAACAGCATTAACTTTGGTGCGTTCTTTGATACCACAACTCAAGGCAGTGGTGGACTGACTACGGCAAACCTTGTTGGCATAAACTCAACTGACTATGCAAATGGAATTTCAGTTATTAATGGAAGTCAAATTACTTTTTCTAACGCAGGAAACTACTACATAGATTTCCAAGGTCAGTTTTTATTCAGTGGTGGAACAACCAACTACGACATTACTAATTGGTATGCAGTAAACGGAGTCAATGCACCGAATTCCAGTTATACATTTACGATTGGTAGCGCACAAAGATCTCAAACTCTCACAAATGTTACTGACATCAATTATTTCCATGCTGGTGATTATATTCAATTCTACTGGTGGTCAGACATCAGTCCATCGGCAATAGCATTAACACCCACTGCCGCAGGAACATTACCAACACGACCATTTGCTCCTAGCGTAAATGTAAATATCATCCAACTCGCCTAACCTATGTCGCAATTCCCTGAAATCACATCAAATCTTTCCACTGCTAACTGGAGGGCAAGCGTCCTCACAATGCTTAAAGGTCTTTCAGACTCTTCATATTCTGATGCTGTTAAGATTATAGGAACATCTCCCACTGGAACTGCAATACCAGTACAAACTGATGCACAGGGTGTTCTTTCAATAAACCCTGCCAAGCGCGACAAAGATGTTTTAGGAAGACTAAAGGTTTCAGTTCACCAAAATGTGTACGAAGCTGACTTTGAATATGGAAAGCAACCTCTTCGATGGGATGAGATTGTTATTCCTGCCGTCAATGGCGGAGGATCAAATATCACCCACCTCCCTGCTTATGGTGGTGTTGCAATGACAATTTCTGCTGTTGCAGGTGATGTAACTATCAGACAATCAAGACCATATCACAGGTATCAACCTGGTAAGACAATGTTTATGGCTACTGCCTTAAATTTTGGAACTACAAATTTAGGGCAGTTCCAGCGCGTTGGATTCTTTGATGATGCTAACGGAGTATTCTTCCAGCAGACTGGCGCACAAGGAGCAAACCCTGCAAACCCTTATGGAATGAGCGTTGTCTATCGCTCTGATGTTCCTTCAAATGGAAGCCTAGTTATAGGATCAACTCCTGCTGATGTTGTTGTTGATTACGCACAATGGAGTGATCCTCAAAATATCAAGTCATCTATTAACTGGGCTGACATTCAAATGTATTGGATCGAATTTGCTTGGTATGGTGCTGGAGCAGTCCGCTGGGGCGTTTTCCTTAACGGAGAACCATACATTCTCCATGAAGTTGGTTTTGGAAACAATGCCGCATCTAGCGTAACACTTGGATCTCCTCTTTCAAATGGATCAAATGTCCCTCAATACGCTTCAACTGCCGCTGGACAACAACAACTTCCTTGGGCAAGGACTGGAAATCTTCCTGTTCGTTATGAACAAAGAAACATAACTTCAACCACTGCAAACACCATGTTCCATTATGGTGTGTCAGTTGTTGTTGAAGGAAAGCGCGATGACCAACGAGGATTTACTTATGCATATGGAATGTCTCCCTCAGTTCCTCGTAGATATGTTTCTCCAAACACAACTCGATATCCTGTAATTTCAGTTCAGGGTCGCGCAATGGGAACGCAAGAGTATCAGTCTACTACAACTTCAGCAGGAGCAGTTGTGTCTGCCCTTTATGACTCTGCGGCAACTTGGACAACCAATCAGTGGGTTGGTCGTTGCGTAAACATCCAAGGAATTTCTCTTGGTTCAATCTCAGCGGCAACATCAGTTGCCTCTACTTACCCAAACAATTCTCTTCCGTACATTGGAACGATTACATTTGCTACTGCTCATAATCTTTCAAGCGGAAATCAAATTACTATATCTGGAGCTACTCCTACGGCATGGAATGGCACATGGGCTGTTACAAGCGTCCCTTCTTCTACTCAGGTTACAATTAATTTGACATCAAATGCTGGAACGATGACAGGTTTTGGAACTGCCACTTACAACTTGACTGCTAGGGTAAATGCAAATACCGCAACAACTCTGACTCTTCAAGATATTGTTACTGGACTTCCAATAGGAGCAGTAGTTAGTGGAAACGCAGGAACATTGATTATTCCAAGTGGAAAATCTTACACAATTGGTCAGATAAATCGTGGACAACTTCTTCCACAAACACTTCTTGTGTCATCTGACTCGCTTACGATTGTTGAGCTTATTGCTTCGACTCCATACAACCCAGTAACGCTTACTGGATCTAGCTTTACTCCTCTTTCTCAACTTGGGTCATATCAGTCATTTGGAACTAGGGATGTATCAGCCACAGCACTTTCTGGAGGTGAAGTTGTATACGCATTTACAACTCCTGCTGGTGGATCTGGACTTCAAACGATTGATTTGTCAGCATTTTTCCCTCTTTACAATACGATCAGAGGAAACGCGCCTGACATTTTAACGCTTGCTATCTCCACAAAGGCATCAACGCAACCTATGCCTCTTGTCACTTCTGCAACAATCAGCGGAACCACAGGAACAATTACATTTGCTCAACCTCATGGGCTAAATGTTAATGATTTGATCACGCTTACAGGGTTTACTCCTTCTGGATGGAACTTGAGCAATGTTCCTGTTGTTAGCACTCCAAATGCAAATACAATCACTATTACAATTGCAACTGGAACTCCTGCAACAGCAACTGCTCAAGGATCAATCACTGCTCAAATCGGCGCAAATGTCGGCGCACATTTGGTCGTTCAAGAAGCAATGTCCTAATATTAAAAAACTATGTCTAAACAACTCAATCCATCGGTTCCGTTTCAAGCAACATTTGCAACGGCAGGAACTAATTCTTCAACAGCAGGAGATTCAGCACAGCTTCTTGCTAATGCGACTACTGGAAACTTGTTGACAGATATTCGTTCTGCGGCAAGTGGAAGTGTGTTTTTTAATGATACTACTGCTCGCACAGGAACATGGTATTGCATTCAAGTTCTAGCGGCGTCAGTATTTACAACGCTTACTGATTCTACGCGCTCTGGAACCGCTATTAGCACATTTAGCTTTCCTGCTGGAACAATTTTCTTCGGAAATTTTACTGCAATTACACTAGCTAGCGGAACGATCATTGCTTACAACGCATAGTCTATGCCATTCCTTGGTTTAGCTTTAGCTTTGGATGTTAATTCAATAGCTCCTCCTGTTTTATACCCAACTGCTTATTTAATAGTTGCTGGAGGTGGTGGTGGTGGTGCATCTGATGGTGGTGGTGGTGGTGCAGGAGGGTTTTTAACAGGAAATTCAAATTTAACTCTAGGAACTTCCTATCTTATAACAATAGGAGGTGGAGGAAATGGTGGTACTACAATTGGTTCTACTGGAAGTAATACTTCGTTTGCATCGTTTGTTTCGTATGGTGGTGGAGGAGCTGGAGGAAGTGGTGCAGCAAATGGAAGTAATGGTGGATCAGGTGGTGGAGCAGGCTCTTCTTCATCTACAGGTATTGGAGGATTAGCAACTCCTTCTGGGCAAGGAAACAATGGAGGATTTTCAACGGCAACAGCAACTAACTATCCTGCCGCTGGTGGTGGTGGTGCAGGAGCAGTTGGCGGTAATGGAGGAACTCTTATTTCTGGATCTGGTGGAATTGGACTTGCTAATCCCATTACTGGATCAACGGCAGGACAACTAGTTTCCACAACATATTATCTTGCTGGTGGTGGTGGTGGTGCAAATTATAGTTCTTCAGGTACTGCTGGAACTGGAGGTAATGGTGGTGGTGGTGGTGGTGGAAAAGGTAATACCAATGCCAATGGAACTTCTGGTCTAGCTAATACAGGTGGTGGTGGTGGTGGTGCTGGAGGAGCATCAACTGGAGGTTCTGGAGGTTCTGGAATTGTTGTTTTATCCATTCCCAATGCAAATTATTCTGGAGATTCCAATATTACTACAAATGGAACAACTCCAGCAACACAAGGAACTCAATATACAAAAATTATTAATGGTTCTAATACAATTATTGCATTTTTAACATCACTTTATTACAAAGCATAATATGGCACATTTTGCTCACATTTCTGAAGGATTAGTAGATCAGGTAATTGTTGCTGAATCAGATTATATCCAATCTTTACCAAATGCTTCCGAATGGATTCAGACATCATTTAATACAAGAGGAGGAGTGCATTATGGGCAAGATGGAAATCCAGATGCAGGAATTGCGCTAAATAAAAATTATGCTGGAATTGGTTATTCTTGGGATGGAATAGGTTTTTCAGCACCACAACCTTTTCCAAGTTGGACTTTGAATCAAAATACTTACTTATGGGATTCTCCTGAACCATACCCTACTGATGGGAATATGTATTTATGGGATGAAGAAACAAAAACTTGGATTGTAATGTTAGACAATCCTGATACAACACCTACATCATAATGCACTCTTCTGGACAAACACCACTTCTCGGAGCCGCAACAAGTGCTAGCTTTTTGTTATTCTCGTTTGTCCCTGAAGTCCCTCCTCTTGCTCAATGGATCTGCCTCCTGCTATCAGCAACGGCATCTGTCCTAACGATCATCAAGCAGTCACACAAATGAAAAAGACTTGGGACGCATTACTTCCATTTCTAGGAACAATACTAATGATTCTAGGAGGTTGTACGCATGTCCCATCTTCAATTTCAGTAGCTCCAGCAGTAGACAATATTTCTGCGGTTCAGGGAAATCTTTCTGCGGTTGACAGCAAGTCAGTCGTTATCGAACAATGGCTTAAAACACAGAAATGAAAAGAATAGCATTAGCAATTTTATTTGTCATGGCAGTCGGTGTTCAAGCTACAACGATAACTAAAAATGACATTATCAAGACGATTGAACATCAGCGTCAACTAGTCCACCAAGCTCAAGATGAAGCGTCTGCCGCAAAGCAAGAACTAGAAGTAGTTCAAAATGCAGTAAACGCACAGACGGCAAAGTTGAATGAAGCAGAAAACCAACTAGACATCACTCGTAAAGAGTTGTCAGATGTTCGTCATCATTTCCACCTATTGCTATTGATCTGCTCTAGTTGCATTGGGTTCATTGTATTCGCTAGCATTCAGAGGTTTTCTTCAATTCTCCTTGCCTTCTATCCTCCTGCACTAGCCTCTGACTGGTTTATCTCTATCGGTGCTGGAATTGTAGCAGGAGGGGCGGCATGGAGCCTTCTAGGTCATCTGTAGTCAAGAACAAGCTAGAGCAAAAGCCACTTGGCTCAAAGAAAGCGATCTATGCAATCTTTGCCTCGGTTTCTGTCCTGATTGTTTTCATTGGTTCTGCGTTTTTGATACTAACCCACGCAGAGGTGGCAAAAGATATTGTGGAATTGGCGAATCTTGTAGTTCTTTTCTTCGGAGCGATAACAACAACCCTAATCACAGGACAAGCCGCAATGGATTGGAAGGCAATATCGGCACTTCAACACATGGATCAGGATTCTAATGAAAGAATAGAAAGCAATCAGGCATTGCCTCAGTACGAATCTAACACTACAGAACTTCGTCGTGATCCAAAAGACTATTTGATGTCACATGACACCTCGTTTTAAGAATTTTCTGCCATTCATATTTGAGCACGAATGCGAATTTGCAAAGGGGCATTATGGCGACTACAACTATGTCATAGCAGAAGAGGTTCAGGGTGATGCAGGCGGTGTGACTAAGTGGGGATGTGACTACCGAGAGTTCAGTCAACCGCCATTTAATCTAACCGAGGACGACATACGAAATCTCACTATGCAACAGGCCACAAACCTTTACTGGACGAACTGGAGTCGCTTGAATGTTGAGCAGTTAAGATTCCCACTAGGTGAGATATGGTTCAACTGCAAGATCGTATGTGGAAAAGCTCAAGCCAATCGAATATTGGACAGGACAGGACGAGATCCTATGGCATTTATCAAAGACCAAAAGCGCGTCAATTCTTTGATTGTTCAGAATCATCCTAACGACCAAAAATTCTTGGCTGGCTGGAATAATCGGCTCGACGACCTAGTGAAATATCTGCATATCACATAGGGTGAAACGCCCAAAACCATATAATGTAACTGCGGAAGGTTGGGAGGCTGTAAATAAGGCAATTGCTTTAATTACCGAACACTATGAAAACATGGCTCTGTTTATCAACTGGGTAGACGATAAAGGAGAGACTCAGCACTGCGAGGTGTTAGATGGAAACGGATTTGCGTTGGAAAATCACATTGACAAATGGGTAGATGGAGAGTTTCTTCCTGATGAGTTTGAAGATGATGACGACGACGATAAGCCCAAAAAGACAAAGGTATAAATAACTGCATTTAGTCTTTACAAAGAACCACCAATAATCAATATTTGCCGATATGTCATGTGGATGCAACGATAACGCTTTTGGGTACAGCCCATATGGAACTATCTGCCAACCAGATACTCCGTATCCTTCTACTTCTGCCGAATCAGTACCTTCTCTGATCAATAACCTGACTTATTCCCTGTACGGACAGATCACAAAGAGCGTATCAAATGGTCAGGTGGTTTGGACTATCCCTTGCGATCCTAATCAGACGGCTTCCATCAACGGACTAACCAGAAACACTGGTGAGGGTCTTTTGTGCTACATTCTCAGGTGCTTAAACACATCAAACACGCAGACACCTACTTACACGACGATCACTTCTGGTAATTTTATAGCTAACGGAGTAATTACAACTGCCTTATCGCAGGGTGCATTTAGTTACGGAACTCTTAGTTACTCAGATGTTGGACTGGTAGAAAGCTACACAGCCGCCATCAATGGATATATTCAAAGCGTATTGCAAAATACAAGCGCAGGAACTTCCGCATCAACAGATTTTATTGTTTCAAATAATTCTGGAACAGCAACAACATATTATGGTGATTTTGGAATAAATGGTTCTTATTTTGGAACCTTTTCTGGAACAGGAAATATTGGAACAGGCGGTGTTGCAAGCAATACGCTAACAATAACAGCCGTAACAAGTGGAACGCTTGCAGTTGGCTCTCAAATTTCAGGTAGCGGAGTAACTTCAGCGACAATCACAGCCATACTTACTGGCTCTGGTGGAGTTGGCACTTACACCATTAATGGTTCTGCACAACTTGTTCCTGCAACTACAATTAGTGGAACTCCTACTGGTTCATTATCGCTTCCGAATGCAACTTACTTGTATTCTCAAAGTGGCGACCTTTCAATTGGAACAAACACAAATAATTCTATTCACTTTGTTACAAACGGACAAACAACCGATGCCATAACTATCAACTCTGCTAATGCTGTTGGTTTTAATGGTGCATTCGGTTCCAGCGGATCAGTTTTAACAACTAGGGGTTCTAACAACACTCCACAATGGACTCCTCAAGCAAGTTTGTCAGTTGGCACTGCATCAAACATTGCAGGAGGTTCTGCTGGCGTTGTGCCTTATCAAACTGGATCTGGCACAACTTCATACAGCGCGGTTGGAACAACTGGTCAAATTCTTCTGTCTGGTGGAACTGGTGCGCCAACATGGTCATCAATTGGAATTCCTTCATATATTTATTTGTCCACCGCAGGATTATCATTTACATCAATTTCAAATTTCTTTACTGGTCAAACATTTACGCTTGCCGCAAATGGGGTTTATGAGATTGAAGCCGAGTTGGGATACATTACAACAGGAACTGGAGCAACAACATACACGCTTGTTGGAAGTCAAACTTCTGGTCTATTAAAAGTAAATGCTCAGTATTTTAATTCTCCTGCCGCTGGCGTTGGAACTGCGGCAAGTGATTTAACTGCTGGAATAAACTCATCAACTGCATCGACAAGTTTTGCTTTACCTGCTACTTCAAGTCTAAATGCGGCTACTCATGCCTGTTTGATTAAGGGAGTAATTATTAACGGAGTAAATTCAAATACATTTAATCTTTCAGCAACTACTGCGGCAACAAATATTACTCCTCAAGCTGGAAGTTATTTCAAAATCACAAGAATAGCTTAATATAAAACAAACTTATGGCATACGACGAAAAACAAACTATCCCAGAGGGATTTCACGATCTTGGCGAAGGAGACTTCGGCGGATTAACACACGAAGTAACCGACGCAAAGAATAAGACCGCAGAGGTTCACTATCCTGAGATCCACTTTCATGGCGCACACGCCGAACACCTGAAAAAGCATCTCAAGGATCATGGTACGGCTACCATTCACTACAAAAAGATTTCTGAAGGTCATCGCATGGAGGGTGGAA
>Ga0208507_1000617_pt1 | contig 22203 bp, 20 predicted proteins | sample CryBogCBH12Aug01_FD_184626 | JGI IMG/M metagenome (GOLD analysis project Ga0208507, IMG submission 184626) | Freshwater microbial communities from Crystal Bog, Wisconsin, USA - CBH12Aug09.1 (SPAdes) (version 2) | ecosystem: Environmental > Aquatic > Freshwater > Lake | place: Crystal Bog... | reverse complement strand
GGTAAAAAATTGGCAGCGGCCGGCGCACTTTCGGCGCGGATCAAAACGGTCGCGGCGGCGGGCAAATTCAGCATCACGCACGAATTAGAAACCACGCCGGCCATCGTCGCGGCGAAAGATTATCCGTCACTGCTGCGAACGGAAGCGGCCTTGCGCGAAAAGTCGGGCCGGTCCTTTCTTTGGCAGAAGAATTGAGCGGCGGCGGGAGGCTCCGCATATTGTCCACTCAGTAGGGTTTGATGCTTAAAACAGGTCGCTAATCCGTGCGTGGCTGCTGGGGGGATTCTTTTTGCCGTGAGTTCTCATTTAATATTGAACAATCCGGATTGTGTGTTAACATTTGAGCCGGTTGAAACGTAATTCCAAAAAGCTGGTGGCGACCGTCGTCGCGAGCGGGGTGGTGCCGTTAAATCCGGTCGAGGTGGAGACCATTCACCTGTTCGTTCAACTTTCCCGTGCATTAGGGCAGCCGCCGTCGGTGGCAGAAATTTATGGGTTATTGTTTGTTTCCCCGCGTCCGTTGCCGCAAGATGATTTCATTGCGCGGCTGAATTTAAGCAAAGGATCGGCTAGCCAAGGTTTGCGCTATTTGCAGGATTTGGGCGCGGTGCGAACGGAGTATGTGGCGGGGGACCGGCGAGTGCATTACACCGCCGTGGCGGAATTGCGGAATCTGGCCAATCGTTTTTTACAGCAGCAGGTGCTGACCTATTTTGATGGCAGCGAGCGCCGATTGAAGCGGATGGAGACGGAAGCGCAAAATCTATCTGAAGAAACAAGGGAGCATGTGGTGGGGCGGGTGAAGATGCTTCGCAGTTGGGAACGTAACGGGCGGCGGATATTGCCAATTGCACTGGCGTTGCTGGGGGGCGGAAAGTCTAATCGGGGCAGTCGAAAGTCGGTTTGGGGTGCGGGATTATTTTGAGTGTTGATTGTTGGTAAAATATTGAGACAAAAGCCCTGTGGTTTTGAAGTAAAACAGCTTCAAACAACCACGGGCGGCAGCTTGTGTGAGTTATTCTTGTAGAAGCTAAGTGATTGTTTTTAACCATTACTGCTGCAAAACTAAAAACAAATTTATTGTGAAAACATTATTAGTGACTGGTTCATCTGGCTTAATCGGTTCCGAAGTGGTTGAGGCTTTCAGTCAGGATGGCTGGTGTGTGCATGGGGTGGACAATAACATGCGGGCTGATTTTTTTGGCCCAGGGGGTGATACTCGCTGGAATCAGCATCGACTGCTCGGGACACATCGGCAATTTCAGCATCACGAACTGGACATTCGCAACCGCGCCGCAGTATTGGAGCTGTTGAAGAAGTTGAAGCCCACTGCCATTGTTCACACCGCTGCTCAGCCGAGCCACGATTTGGCGGCCAGTCGGCCGTTTGACGATTTTGATGTGAATGCCAACGGCACGCTTAATTTGTTGGAAGCGGCGCGACAGGCTTGTCCCGAGGCTCCGTTCGTTCACATGAGCACAAACAAAGTCTATGGAGATGCTCCCAATGAAATCGCTCTACAAGAGTTGGAAAAACGCTGGGATTATGCTGACGCATCCTATGCCGACGGAATTAAGGAAAGTTTTCGCATTGATCAATCCAAGCATTCGCTTTTCGGCGCATCCAAAGTGGCAGCGGATGTGATGGTGCAGGAATATGGCCGGTATTTTGGCTTACCGACATGTGCTTTGCGCGGCGGCTGCCTGACTGGACCGAATCATAGCGGCGTCGAATTACATGGGTTCTTAAGCTACCTCATTAAATGCAATCTCGAAAGCAAAACCTATCGGATCTTTGGTTACAAAGGTAAGCAAGTGCGGGATAACATTCATAGCCATGATGTTGTGCAATTCATGCGCCGATTTATCGAGTCGCCACGGCAAGGTGAGGTTTATAATTTGGGAGGTGGTCGAGCCAACTCTGTTTCGATACTAGAAGCGTTTGATTTGATTGCAGCTATTTCCGGAAAAAAAATGAATTACGAATATGTGGACCAGAATCGGGCGGGAGACCACATCTGCTACATCTCGAATCTGGACAAGTTGAAGACCCATTATCCGGGTTGGGGAATTACTAAAGACCTCAAAACAACGTTCCGGGAAATCCATGATTCTTGGGTCAAGCGGAAACAATAATAATCCACCATGTAACATGCGTATTCTTGTCACAGGTTGTTGTGGCTTTGTGGGCCAGTCCTTGATTTGGGCGTTGGCAGAAGCCGAGCTAGGCTGGCAAATTATCGGTTTGGATCATCTAGGCCGCCGCGGCAGTGAATTAAACCTGCCGGCGCTTAGACAACTGGGCGTAAAATTTTTCCATGGCGATTTGCGATTGCAAAGTGATGTGGATGCATTACCAGAGGTAGATTGGATTATTGATTGTGCGGCTAATCCTAGCGTTCTGGCGGGCACGGACGGGCAGGCAAGCAGTCGGCAATTGATGGAACACAATCTGGCCGGAACCATTAATTTGCTCGAAAAATGCAGGCGCGATCACGCGGGGTTTGTGTTGTTGAGTACCAGCCGGGTGTATGCTATCGAACCCTTGGCCAAACTGCCGGTAAGTATTGAGGATGAGGCTTTTGTTCCTACCGCAGACCGCGCTTGGCCAACCGGAATTAGCAATGAAGGCATCAGCGAGATTTATAGCACGCAGGCACCTGTTTCGCTTTATGGAGCCAGTAAGTTGGCGAGTGAAGCGCTGGCCTTGGAATACGGAGCCACCTTTAATTTTCCAGTCTGGATAAACCGTTGCGGAGTCATGGCCGGCGCCGGGCAGTTTGGCCGGGCGGATCAGGGGATTTTTGCTTTCTGGATTAATGCGCATCTTCGTCGGCAGCCATTGCGGTACATAGGTTTTGACGGTGGTGGTCATCAGGTGCGCGACTGTTTGCATCCCCGTGACTTAGTTCCCCTGTTACGACTACAACTCTCTGAGCCGAGGACCAGTGCCAAACCCAAATTGGTCAATGTTGCGGGCGGTCGAGCCTCTGCTTGCTCCCTGCGACAACTGACCCGTTGGTGCGATGAACGTTTTGGCGGACATGTGGTGGCGAGTGATCCTAGACCGCGTCCGTTTGATTTACCCTGGGTGGTATTGGATGCCCAACAGGCCGGTAGCGTGTGGGGTTGGCATCCGCAAACGTTATTGCCGGAGATATTGGAAGAAATTGCCCAGCACGCCGAATCCCATCCACAATGGCTTACTTTATCCTCATGTTGAGATGAGGCTCAGTTTTCGAGGGGAGACCTTATCGTAAAGTTTCAAAAAGCTTGGGGAAAAAAGTAAATCCGGCAACAATTTATCCTTAATACATGCACTTAATCCTTGAATCTGGCCGCGCCGAAAAAAACTATTGGCGAGACTTGTGGCGCTATCGCGAATTATTCATTATATTGGCTTGGCGTGATATTACTGTTCGCTATAAACAGACCGTCATTGGTGTCGCGTGGGCCGTCATCCGTCCGTTGTTGACTACCATTGTTTTTACTCTCGTTTTTAGTAAAATCGCTGGATTGTCAGCTCCGGGAGCCATTCCATATTCCCTGCTAGTAATGGCCGCTAATTTGCCTTGGCAATTTTTTGCTTCCTCTATGAGTGAGGCTAGTAATAGTCTCGTTGGTAACGCCAACTTGATCTCTAAAGTTTATTTCCCTCGGCTAATAATCCCAGCCGGTTCTGTCATTACCAGTTTTGTGGATTTCTTAATCACTCTAGGCCTGATGGCCGTGATGATGCTTTGGTATCAGTTTGTGCCCGACCTCCGGCTTCTGGCCCTTCCACTGTTTATGCTTCTCGCCTTAGGAGCTTCCTTTGGTATAGGTCTCTGGTTGTGTGCCCTGAATGTGGAATACCGTGATTTCCGTTATATTGTGCCCTTCATCGTGCAGTTCGGTTTCTTTCTTTCACCCGTCGGTTACAGCACCTCGCGCGTACCAGAACACTGGCTGTGGCATGGCCTTGATTTCCCTGCTCGTTTTCTGTACTCATTGAATCCAATGGTAGGTGTTATTGAAGGGTTTCGTTGGAGCATTTTACAAGGACAAACTTCGATCGACGGCACCATGATTCTGACATCCTTTCTTATAACCTCCGTTCTCTCTCTTACCGGCGTCTGGTATTTCCGCAAAATGGAGCGTACCTTTGCTGATGTCATTTGAATTAAGGTTTATTAAGGAACCGTTAAGTTGTAACACTAAAATCTAGTATATAGACTATAAATGAAAGTGGTCATTCTCTGTGGTGGTAAAGGAACGCGACTTAGGGAGGAGACGGAATATCGTCCGAAACCTATGGTTCCGATTGGTGGTAAGCCGATCCTCTGGCATATCATGAAAACCTATGCCCACTATGGGCACAAAGAGTTCATACTTTGTCTCGGATACAAGGGAGACATGATCCGGGAATTTTTTCGCAACTACCTCTGGAACACTTGTGACGTAACTGTCAATCTGGTCCAGAGTTCGTCTATCCATTTCCATGATCGACATGGAGAAGAGGATTGGACCGTTACACTGGCGAATACGGGGGAGCATTCTATGACCGCCTACCGAGTTAAATCCATTCAACGCTACATTCCAGCGGGGGAGGGTTTTTTGCTCACCTATGGAGACGGATTGGGCACCATCGACATCAATGCCAGCATTGCTTCGCACAAAGCAGCGGGAAAGGTTTGCACCATTTCAGCCGTCCATCCTGCCGGGAGGTTTGGTTCGCTTCGGATTGATCAGGATGGGATGATCCACGACTTCAGCGAAAAACCGCAGTTTGAGGAATCATTCATCAATGGTGGCTATATGGTATGTGACCATAGCATGTTTGCTTATCTTCCTCAAGATCCGCAAGTGATGCTGGAGCGCAAGCCGATGGACGATCTGGTACGAGACCGACAGTTGAATGCTTTCAAGCATGAAGGTTTTTGGCAGCCGATGGATACCTATCAGGAAATGCAGTATCTCAATTCTATTTGGGATGAAGGCAAAGCACCTTGGAAAGTTTGGTAACGTATGGCTTTCGCCAATATTTATAGGGGTAAACGAGTTCTCCTAACCGGCCACACCGGGTTCAAGGGAGCTTGGCTTGCGGAATGGTTGTTGCTGCTGGGCGCTGAGGTTACGGGCTTTGCCTTACCGCCAGTGGGGGAACCAAGTTTGTTCCATCTGCTCGGATTGGCGAATCGCATGCATCACCGGGTAGGTGATATTCGTGACCTACCCACAGTGCGACAGGTGGTCACAGCTGCGCAGCCGGACTTTGTCTTTCACCTCGCTGCTCAAGCACTTGTCCGCCAATCCTATGAGCAACCGGTTGAAACCTATGCCACCAACGTGCTCGGCACGATCCATGTCTTGGAGGCACTGCGGTTGGCCAAGCGCCCTTGTACGGTCGTAGCAATTACCACAGACAAGTGCTACGAAAATCGCGAATGGGTGCATAGCTACCGCGAAGAGGATTCAATGGGCGGCCATGATCCTTACAGCTCTTCTAAAGGAGCGGCCGAGCTTGCCATCAACTCTTATCGGCGATCTTTTTTCGGTCCCGCCTCTGGTATTCGCTTGGCTTCCGCGCGGGCAGGCAACGTCCTCGGTGGCGGCGACTGGGCGCAGGACCGTATCATGCCGGATTGCATTCGCTCGTTGCAAAGAGGTGCAGTCATCCCGGTTCGCAATAAAGTAGCCACGCGGCCTTGGCAGCATGTGTTGGAGCCGCTGAGTGGTTATCTCTGGCTTGCTGCGCAACTCTCCCAACTACCAGCTTCCGACTCTCAACTTTGTACTGCCTTCAATTTCGGCCCGGCGCTCACTTCCAACCGTACGGTGGCTGATCTGGTGCAGGAAGTACTAAAACACTGGCCCGGGATCTGGGATGACCAGAGTGATCCTCATGCATTGCATGAAGCAAGGCTGTTAAACCTTGCCACTGACAAGGCTTTTCATTTTCTCCAGTGGCAGTCGGCGTGGGGTTTTGAGCAAACCATAGCTAAAACAGTTGGCTGGTATCGTCGTTGTCTCTCGGAAGCGAGTGAGGCAAGTCTATTGACAGACCAGCAAATTGGTGAGTACACCGCCGCCGCTAAAGTCGCCAAAATACCCTGGGCTATAAAGGGAAATCCTTCATGAACGTAATCTAAAGCTTCCCTCCAATGACATCTGCCGAACTTAAAACCGAAATTCTCCGCCTCACGCGCGAGTTTTCCGCCGCCGCGCACGCCGCCAACCGCCCGGGCAACGACGCGAAGCACGCCGCATTCACGCCCGGTCAGACCACCGTGCCCTACGCCGGGCGCGTGTTCACCGAGGACGAGGTCGAGGCCGCCGTTGCCGCGACGCTGGATTTCTGGCTGACGCTCGGCCCGGAAGGTGACGCGTTTGAAAACGAACTCGCCGCGCTGCTCGGCGTCAAAAAATCCATCCTCGTCAATTCCGGTTCGTCCGCGAACCTGGTCGCCATCGCCGCGCTGACCAGCCCGAAATTGGGCGAACGCCAGTTGCGCCCCGGCGATGAAGTCATCACGAGCGCCGCCGGTTTTCCGACGACGGTCGCGCCGATTTTGCAGCAAGGCTGCGTGCCGGTGTTCATTGACAACGACCCGTCCACGTTGAACGGCCGTGCCGACCAGCTTGAAGCCGCGTTCGTCCCCGGCAAGACGAAGGCCGTGATGATGGCGCACACGCTCGGCAATCCGTTTGACCTGACGGCGACGGTGGAATTTTGCCGGAAAAATAACTTGTGGCTCATCGAGGATAACTGCGACGCGCTCGGCTGCCGTTACGACGGCAAATTCACTGGCACTTTCGGCGACTTGTCCACCCAAAGTTTTTATCCGCCGCACCACCTCACAATGGGCGAAGGCGGCGCGGTGAACGTCGTGCGCGACATGAAACTCAAGGTGCTCGCCGAAAGTTTCCGCGACTGGGGCCGCGACTGCTGGTGCGCCAGCGGCAGGGACGACACCTGCCACAAGCGGTTTGGCTGGCAACTCGGCGAACTGCCCGAAGGCTACGACCACAAATACATTTACTCGCACCTTGGCTACAATTTGAAGCCGCTGGACCCGCAGGCCGCCATCGGCCGGCAGCAGTTGAAGAAACTGCCCGCGTTCATTCAGGCGCGCATGGACCACTGGAATTTTCTGCGCGCCGCGCTGGCGGACCTGGAGGAATTCATCGAGTTTCAGCTGCCGACGCACGCGACCGGCTGGACGAAAAACGGTTTCACTTGGGACAACTCCGGCCACCGGACGGAATGTTCGTGGTTCGGCTTCATGATGCTCGTGAAGAAATCCGCGCCGTTCACGCGCCGCGAATTCGCGCAGCACCTCGACGCGGCGAAAATCGGCAACCGGATGCTCTTCGGCGGCAACCTCGTGCGCCAGCCGGCGTTTGTGACCTTGAAAAAACAGCAGCCCGATGCGTTCCGCGTGGTCGGTGATTTGGCCGGCGCCGACCGCATCATGAACGAGGCGGTGTTCATTGGTACCTATCCCGGCCTCACGCCGGCCATGCTCGGTTACATGGCGGAAACCATCACCAAGTTTGTCCGCTCAAAATGAAGATTTTTGTCACCGGCGGAACCGGCTTCATCGGCAGCCATATTGTCCGGGCACTGGTGGCGGACGGGCATGAAGCGGTGGTGCTCCGGAGGGAAAAATCCAGCCTGCACCGCTGCGCGGATTTTGAGAAACAAGTTGTCTGGGTAAATCAAGACGGCCCGGATTGGACGCAATCCGTCATCGCGGAAAAACCCGACGCCATCATTCACGCGGCGTGGGCCGGGGTGACCGCCGCCGGGCGCGACGACTGGAAACTGCAGTCCACAAACCTGAAACTGTTTGCGGACTTGCTGCACATTGCCGGCAACGCCAGCCTCAAACATTTTGTGGCGCTGGGTTCGCAGGCGGAATATGGCTTCATCAACGGGCGAGTGGATGAAACCCATCCCTGCCGGCCGGACACGGCTTACGGCGCCACCAAGCTGGCGGCGCTGGCGCTGCTCGAAGGCTGCGCGCGGCAAAAAAAAACGGCTTACGCCTGGCTGCGCCTGTTTTCCGTTTACGGCCCGGGCGAGGGCGAGGCGTGGTTCATTCCCAATTTGATCCGGCGGATGAAACTCGGGCAGTCGCCGCAACTGTCCGGCTGCGAACAGCGATATGATTATCTGCACGTTCACGATTTGGCCGCCGCTTTACTGGCGGTATTGCGGCATCCGGAAACCAGCGGCGTGTTTAATTTGAGTTCCAACGCCTCGTTGCCCTTGAAAGAAGTCGTGCAACTGGTTAAAGAATACACCGGCTGTCGCGCGGAGCCGGAGCTCGGTGCGCTGCCATATCGTCTCGGCCAGTCCATGCACATGGAAGGTGACAGCACGCGGTTTTACCGGACGTTTGCCTTTCAGCCAAAAATCACGCTGGCCGAAGGCTTGCGCGCAATGATTGTTTGAATGAATCCTGCCGTCGACACAAAAAAACTGGCGCAACAAATCCGCGCCGAGGCCGTCAAGATGGTCGCCGCCGCGAAGGCGTCGCACATCGGTGGCGCGCTTTCGATGGCCGATTTGCTGGCCGTGCTTTACGGCGAAATTTTGCGCGTGCAGCCGGAGCGGCCGGACTGGCCGGAGCGCGACCGTTTCATTTTGAGCAAGGGGCACAGTTGCACCGGTGTCTATGCCGCGCTGGCGTTGCGCGGTTTTTTCCCGCCGGCGGAACTGCAGACCTACGGTCAGGACGGCTCGCGCCTGATGTCGCACATCAGCCACAAGGTGCCGGGTGTGGAATTTTCCACCGGCTCGCTCGGCCACGGCCTGCCGTTCGGCTGCGGCAAGGCGCTCGCCGCGAAACGCCGGGAAAAAAACTGGCGCACGTTTGTGATGCTGAGCGACGGCGAGCTGGACGAAGGTTCCAACTGGGAGGCCATTTTATTCGCGCCGCAGCACCGGCTGGACAATCTCGTGGCCATTGTGGATTACAACAAAATCCAGAGCCTCGGCAGCGTGAAGGAAGTTCTGGACCTGCATCCGCTCGCGGAAAAATTCCGCGCGTTCAACTGGGCGGTGCGGGAAATTGACGGCCACAACCACGCCGAAATTTCCGCCGCGCTGAAAAATTTGCCGTTCGAGCCGGGCAGGCCGAACTGCCTCATCGCGCACACCGTCAAAGGCAGGGGCGTGGATTTCATGGAAGGCAAATTGCAGTGGCACTATTCCTCGCCCAAGCCGGACCAGCTTGCGGAGGCGCTGGGGCAGTTGGAGGGCGCGCCGTGAGAACCGCCTTTATCAACGAATTGATTTTGCAGGCGCGGGCAAATCCAAAGATTTTTCTCGTCGTCGGCGATTTGGGGTTTTCCGTCATCGAACCGTTCGCGGCGGAATTTCCCGACCGTTACCTGAACGCCGGTGTGGCGGAACAAAACTTGACCGGTGTGGCCGCAGGGCTGGCCTCGGAGGGGTATCATGTTTTCACCTATTCCATCGCCAATTTCCCGACGCTGCGCTGTCTCGAACAGATTCGCAACGACATCGCCTATCACAACCTGCCGGTGACGGTGGTGTCCGTCGGCGCCGGGTTCGCCTACGGCAACCTCGGCTACTCGCACCATGCGGTGCAGGATTTCGGCATCCTGCGCTCGCTGCCGGAAATGACGGTGCTGTCGCCCGCCGACCCCGGCGAGGCGCGGGAAAGCCTGCAATGGCTCGCGCAAAATCCGTGCCCGTCCTATCTGCGGCTGGGCAAGGCCGGCGAGGCGGAATTGCATGCCACGCGCGGACTGGCGCAGGGGCCGCTGCAGATTTTGGAAGGCACCGGCGGCGTGGCGCTGGTCGCCACCGGTTCCATTTTGAAGGAAGCCATTGCGGCGGCGAAGATTTTGGCCGCAGACGGGATTTCGGTCAGCGTGTTTTCATGTCCGCTGTTGCAACCGGTGTCGGCGGAGTTTTTCGCGCCGCTGAAAAAATATCCGCGCCTCGTGGCTTTGGAGGAACATCTGCCGGCGGGCGGGCTGGCCTCGCTGCTGCGCGAGCATCTCAGCCAGCCGGTGCATTCGCTGGCCGTGTCGCCCAAAACGCTCGGCTTGGTCGGTTCGCAGGAATATCTGCGGCAAAAAGCGGGCATTGATGTGATTGGAGTTGTGGCGATCATTCAATCGTTGCTGTGTATGACCCGGAGGACATGAAGTTTTAGTTTTGAATTCGTTAGCCTCATGCTCCTCATGCCCTTCCTAGTAGCATTTCACTCACTTAAAATCCATGTCTGACGCCATTATAACGGTTGAAAACCTCGGCAAATGCTATCGCATTAGCCATCAAGCCGGCGGCCATCGCGAACCCTACACCGCCCTGCGCGATGTGCTGGCGGAAAAAGCCAAAGGCTTTTTCAAAAAGCTAAAAAGCGGAAACTCTGAAAATCTGAAATCAGGAAACAATGTCAACGTTTCTTCTAGTGAGGATTTTTGGGCGCTCAAGGACGTCTCGTTTGAGATCAAGCGGGGCGAAGTAGTTGGCATCATTGGACGCAACGGGGCGGGCAAGAGCACGCTGCTCAAAATCTTGAGCCGCATCACCGAACCCACCACCGGACGTGTATGCTTACGTGGGCGGGTGGCTAGCTTGCTGGAGGTGGGCACTGGGTTTCATCCCGAACTTACTGGTCGTGAAAATATTTTTCTCAATGGTGCGATTTTGGGTATGGGCCGAGACGAAATAAAAAGGAAATTTGATGAGGTTGTGGCCTTTGCCGAAGTGGAGAAGTTTCTGGATACGCCGGTGAAACGTTACAGCAGTGGCATGTATGTGCGGTTGGCCTTTGCCGTGGCCGCCCATCTGGAACCAGAAATCTTGATTGTGGACGAGGTGCTGGCAGTGGGTGATGCTGAATTTCAGAAAAAGTGTTTAGGCAAAATGAAACATGTAGCTGGATGTGGAAGAACCGTGTTGTTCGTGAGCCATAATATGGCTGCGATTGCTGCTCTAACAAAACAAGCGGTTTTACTCCGGCAGGGAAGTGTCGATTTTTTTGGCGAAACCAATGAAGCAGTGAGTCGTTATATTAATTTAGCGACGGTGCTGGGTAACGATTTAAAACGTAATTTTGGTCAAGGAACGCATTTGTCGATAAAGTCGGTTCAGCATATTCCAAACCCTGGTTGTCTGCCCGGAATTCATGAGTCAGGAACCCCTTTGTTTTTAGAATTAGAACTCACCAAAAATGTTCTTGCTGGGTTGAACATAGATGTATTAATTGTCGCTCCCAACGGAGTGCGTGTTGGTTCCACATCAACTTTGGGATTCAATGGCACCTCTTTGCCTGCCAAGTCAGGTAGGTACAGATGCCGCCTCGAAATAGAACCGGTTTGGCTGGCTGCTGGACGATATTCAATTGACATTGGGATAGGCGTGCCAGGACAAATCTATGACCACTTCGTAGAAAACTGCGCTCGGTTTGAGGTGCCACTTTGCAATCCCAAGGGGGGGGCGTTTAATATGACTTATCACGCTGACTATGGTGCAGTTGCTTTTGTTATTAAAGACCCAATCATTATAGAGCAGTTTTAGCCATTTGGATTTGTATGCATATAAATATAGTAACATGTTGCTTTAGCAATAAACCAATTGGTTGTTCCCTTAAAACCTCATGTAGACCGGCCGGGATTTTTTAACGTATTCTAGTGTCGACCTGCCAACACGCTATGGCCGATGGTTTCTAGCTTGATTAGCCACTAATTAATTTACCTCTTGAACACCTCTTTCTTTAGTCTCGTTATTCCCACTTATAACCGGCATGCCCTCTTACGGCACACACTGGAGAGCCTGCATCGGCAGACTTTTACTGATTTTGAAGTTCTCGTTCTGGATGATGGTTCGCAGCCGCCCGTGCAATCCGTGGTGGATGAACTGGGCGACGCCCGGTTCCGGGTGCGGCGTTACGAGGATAACCGGCATCCGGCGGATATTCTGGAAGATTCGTTGGATGAAATCCGGGGTGAATATTTTCTCTGCGTGGAGGATGACAATGGGCTGGTGCCCTCGGCTTTGGAACGGGTGGCGGCGGTGCTTCGCCAACAGCCGGAGATAGAAATACTGGGCACCAACTTCCTGCATTACAACCATTCTACTGGAGAAGGGCGGCAGGCAGAAGGTCATGGTTTCACCGGGGTATTGCATTCGGATTTCGCCCGCGAAGTGCTGTGGCAGTTCTGTTCCGTCTGGGGCATCGGTCCAACGTGTCGCGCTCCGCGCCCGGCCCATTTCTCGGCCACCTACTACAGCAACCGGGTATTGCGTCGGGCCCAAGAGCGTTTCGGGCGGGTCTTTGTGAAGCCGCTGGGGGATGTGTCGCTGCTGGCTTTGCTGGGCTTGGTGGAGCAGGTCTGGTATCTCGATCTGCCGTTGTCCTATATCGGCGAGCATGAGGGCCAGATCACCAACGCGGGGAAGGCCGGTCAGCGGCAGCGGTTGAAGCAGTCCGTCTGGTTGCGCGGGTTTGAATTCCGACATTCCCCCTTGCAGGGTTTATCTTATGGCAACGTGGCCGTGGATTGCCATTTGGCGGCGGTTCACCGCTTGGGTCTGCAATCCGATCCCCGGGCGCGGTTGCGGTCTTCCTTCTTCCGCGACCACTTTGCATCGGTGCGGTCGGATTCCCCGTGGACGCGGGAGACCCGACGGGATTTGCTCGAGGTTCTGCCCCATCTGCTGACGCCCCGGGCCGTTGGCGAATGGTTAAGCCAGCGCGGACGACAGGGCATGAAATTGCTGCGGCATCCCCGCACGGTGTGGCGCAATCGGACGGGTGGCGGCATTACGCTGGCCAACCCGCAGCCGCGTTTTCCCGGCTTTGGAAACTGTGTTGAATTTGCTGAATGGATGGACAAAAACCAGATCTCGCGCTGATGCCCCCGGGAACGTTGCCAGCAACCAGGATCGCCTCGGCGGAGCCGCCCATCACCTTCCTGGTGCCAGCTTACAATGAAGCCGCCCGCATCGAAAGCGTGCTGGCCCATGCGGTGCGCTGGGCGGATGAAGTGTTGGTGGTGAACAAGTCCTCCACGGACCGCACGGAGGAAATCGCCCGGAACTATCATCCCAAGGTCTGCGTGCACACCGTTCCCTATTCGCCGCAAGGGCAGGATCAGGCAGATGAATGGTTCAAGCATGCCTGCCATGATTGGATCTTCATCGGCACCTGCTCGGAGATGCCAACCCGGCGACTGATTTCAGAGGTGCGTGCTCTTTTGTCCGCCAGTAAAGATCGCCTTGACCTGGTTTTGGTGCCCCGGCGGATGTATTCCCTGGGTGTTCACCATCCTACCTCCCCTTGGAGTGTTTCTTATTATCCATTTTTGCTTCATCGGCACCGGGCGGTCATCACCAATGTGATTCACGAGCATTTCAAGGCGGCTGACCCTGCGCGGATGGCCACCATTCCCTATTCTGACGATTGTTGTGTCCACCACTTTACTCATCCATCGGCTCGGCGGTTCCTTGAGATTCATGCCGAATATGCGCAGGTGGAAGCCGGGGTGGAGCGGGATCCGGACTTGGCGATTCTGGGCTGGTTGAAGAACATCCACAACGCCTTGTCGGGTATCATGCGCACGGGCAAAGAGTGGCCGGGAATTTTTTCCGCCTGGGCGCTCTGCAACCTGATGAACGTCCTGCTCACTTGGGAAAAGGCCAGAGGCTTGGATGTGCCGGCCCATTACCAACAGCTCCGTGCCCGCCTTTTGGCGGACGAGTGGGGCGTGACGGATAAAGCCGACCAGCCGTGCGACCAGTCGCCAGCTGCCGCCAATGGAGAAGTCACAACCGACACCCTGGCAGCCATCGACCCGGATTTGAAGAGAACCGTTTTTGTGGCGTATATGACGGCCCGGCTGCTCTTTAAAGTCCGACAAGGGGTGGAGAAATGGCGAAGTTTACGCCGACGGTTTCTGGGGAAATGAACCAGGTTGCGATAACATGACGACGAACCCTTTGAACGGTCAGGCGATTCAGCCCGCTATCGCGCCATCATTAGCGCTGCCCCCCCCGGTGGTTGATGATCGGATTCCAGAACTGGATGGCATCCGAGGCGTGGCCATTTTGATGGTTTTAGTGTGGCACTTTTTAGTTTTCAACATTCCTCATGTGCCCGGCACTTTCTCCGCTTATTTGTTCAAATCACTTCATAACTTTTATTCTGGAGTGGACTTGTTTTTTGTCCTTTCTGGTTACCTTATTTCTCGCATCTTGCTGACGACGCTACGAACAAAGAACGGGTTGAAACGTTTCTGGATACGTCGTTCCTTCCGTATTTTGCCGACCTATGCCATTTGGCTGTTTGTGGTGCTGCTATTGGCCTTTGTTTTCCATATCCCTGCGCCATCGGCTTACGACGCCCCACCTCGGGTTTGGCCCTATTTCTTATTTCTACAAAATTTCGACATGGCAGTCTTTAATAATCTAGGCAACTGGGGAATTTCATGGTCATTGGCGGTGGAGGAGCAATTCTACCTGCTTCTGCCGTTTATTCTTCTGGCTGGTGCTTGGCGTCGGCCGCTAATATTGTTTTGTAGCGGCCTTTTGCTTTCATCGGCATTGAGATTTTGGGGCGATACAACGGCTTTGAGTCACTTTACGCTACTGCCTTATCGTCTGGATGGATTTGCTGCCGGTGGAATTATCGCTTGCCTTTCGTTGTCACCAAAATGGTTGGCAATAATCAGACAGTATAAATTACTTCCAAAGGTTTTGGCAGGCATTGGCGTAGTGGGGTTGGTTTTGATAACAATCCGGAAAGATCAGAGGTTGCCTTACGATCATACTGTTTTCGCCTTTGCTTACGCCGCCCTTCTACTCTTATGTGTAAGCGGTCAGGGCGGATTCATCGCCGCCGCGATGCGTTGGGGTTGGTTACGTTTTCTGGGGATTATCAGCTATCCGCTCTATTTGTTCCACGAGTTAATAAAGTTATTAATCGTTGCCAACTTTCCCAAAAATGCAGAATCGTGGACGCTGCTAATTTCCGCCATGATGGCATCGATTTTTTTTGCGTGGGCCATGCACAAATGGTTTGGGGAACCTATGCATAATTATGGCCGCCGCCTTGCCAAGCGATTTGGGTAGAAAGATTTCTACCACACATGAGTATTATTCGCGTCATTGTTATTTCTTCCGTTCGTCCCGAGCCGACCAGCGCGGGACAGATTATACTGCACCGCCATCTGGTGAATCAGCCTGGAATTGAATGGGAAAGTTATAGCTCCGAACCGACTCGTTTGACAGCTTCGAGCGCCGTCCGGCGTGCCGTGGGCCGTTTGGCGCAAACCCGACTGCACCGATGGGCTCATGACTTCTGGGCCTGGCGCGATGGCCGATGGCTGGATGGTTGCTTGCCAAAGGCAGTCTCAGACCGGAAGCAAACGGTGGTGCTGACTGTGGCGCAAGGAGATGCCTGTGGATCGGCCCGGCGTTTCGCGCAACAACATCGGCTGCCGCTGGTGACGATCTTTCACGACTGGTGGCCGGACATGGCGGCTGTCCATGCGCCGTTCCAAAAGTTATTGGAAAAACGGTTCCGCGAGTTGTATTGCCAGTCGCAACTGGCGTTGTGTGTCAGCGAGAAAATGCGTGAGTTGCTGGGGCCGCATCCCAACGCGCAGGTGCTTTATCCCATCCCGGCCAAGGTCAATCCGATGCCACCATCTCAAAAGTTGGGGGATCACTTCCGGGCATTGTATTTTGGCAATCTCCATGAATATGGACCGATGGTGGCGGGAGGGCTGAATATGTTGAAAAGACACCCTCAAATCCGATTGGAAGTTCGCGGCGGCAATCCTCGCTGGCCGGTTAGTTTCAAGCAGGAAATGAAACTGGAAGGACTCTGGATCGACTACGCCCCGCGCACTGAATTGGCCGAATGGATGGGAACGGCTGATGTTTTTCTGGTGCCAATGATTTTTGAGCCAAATATGCGGCGGCGCATGGAAACCAGCTTCCCCTCCAAAATGGTGGAAATGGCGCAGTTTGGAAAACCGTTGGTAATCTGGGGGCCGGAGTATTGTTCGGCAGTGCAGTGGGCGCGGAAGGGAAACCGCGCATTGTGTGTGACAGATCCCAATCCGATGGCTTTGCGCCAAGTGCTCGAAAAGCTCGCTACATCTGTAGATGAACAGCGGCAGCTAGCCGATTGCGCCTTTTGCGCGGCACAAACAGATTTTAACTCGGACAGAATTCAGAGGCAGTTTACGAATGCCGTGCGCGGTGTAATTGAATTAGAAACAAAATGATTCGTTTAACAGTTGTGGTCAGGAACGACTTCATGTAGCGTAATCCAAAGACCATATAGTCGGCCAGATTAAAGCGAATCAATTGCTGGTTTCCCATTTCACCCAGGAACGGACAGATTAGAGATGGAAAGGAATTATGTTTGTCGCCCATTTTGCAGGTGAAGCTCAAGGCGGAGTTGGTGTGGCAGCCAACCGGCTGCATTGTGGCTTATTAAACCTCGGTGTCCAAAGCCGGCTTTTTTTCGACAAAGGTGATTGTTTCAGCCCGTTTGCGGAACGGCGCAAGACGTCCACGAATTATCTGCTCCGCCACAAGGCTGAACTAACTTGGGGACTGCGCTACCGTCTCTGCAAGCCGGGAGCCGGACTTTTCACAAGCCCGCATGGTGTTCGGGCTACGCCGCTATCATGGTTCGGTATCCGACCGGATATTCTGGACTTGCATTGGCTGGTGCGCTGGGTGGATCAACCTTCTTTTTTTGCTTCAATTCCGGCTGATTTGCCTCTGGTTTTATCTTTGCACGAGATGAATCCATTCACCGGCGGCTGTCATTTGTGGAGCGATTGCGAACGATTCACGACAGGCTGCCATCATTGTCCCCAACTGCGTTTTTCATGGCAGTGGGATGCTTCGGCCCGCTATTATCAGGCGAAGAAGCGTGCCTACCAACGCCATCGGTTGCACATTGTGGGCAATAGTGAATGGACCACCAGCCAGGCACGGCGTGCGGCCCTTCTGCGCAATGCCGTTTCCTTTGAAACAATTCCATTGGGGGTGGATCCGCAGGAGTTTATTCCGCTTAAGAAAGACGTTGCACGGGGCGCACTAAACCTGCCGACGGACAAATTCGTCATTGGTTTTGGATGCGCGGACGTGTCGGATGCAAACAAGAACTTTGCGGGATTGTTGGCTGCGTTGCGTCAGTTGCCGGACAAGGGCAATGTGCTGTTGGTAGCTTATGGCGGCGGGAAACCACCGGAAATGCCCGGGGATTTACGGACGATTTTTTTGGGTAACTTGAGTTCAAGCCGACTGCAAAGCATTTTCTATTCAGCCCTCGACGTTTTTGTGATGCCGTCAAAAATGGAAACTTTTGGCCTGGCCGCATTGGAAGCAATGGCTTGCGGTACGCCCGTGGTGGCTTATCGCACGGGTGGTATTCCTGATTTTTTGGAAGATGGAACTGTTGGTCTACTGGCACCCGATGTAAACGACCCCGGCGGCTTGACCGAACGGCTGAAAAGATTGCAGACGCAACCTGAAGAACGACGGAATATGGGGCTGGCGGCCCGCCAGCGGGTCGAGAAATCCTTTACAGTTCAACTGATGTCCGAGCGCTATTTGAAAACCTACCAAAACATTTTGTTGAACTATTCAACCAAACCATAGAAAGTAAAAACATAAACTTAAACACATGAAAATCATCGTCACCACCACCATCAATCCTCCCACGGAAGCTATCCGGCGATTTGACGCCATGAAAGACTGGAAGCTGGTCGTCATCGGCGACAAAAAGACGCCGCCTTACAAGCTGGAGCGCGGTATTTACGTCACTCCCGAGGAGCAGGAAAAATACGATCCGGCGTTGTCCGAAGCCATCGGCTGGAATTGCATCCAGCGGCGTAACTTGGGCCTGCTTTGGGCGCATGACATGAAAGCCGATGTGGTTGCCGTGGTGGATGACGACAACATTCCACAAATCGGCTGGGGTGAAAATTTGGCGGTGGGGCGCGAAGTGGAAGTAAACTATTATGAAACTGATTTGCCGGCCTTCGACCCGGTGGGAGCAACCAATCATAAGGAAATTTGGCATCGAGGGTTTCCCCTGCAACTGCTGCCAAAGCGTGATTATACTCGAAAATCTAAGAGAAAAATTGTGCCGGATGTGCAGGCGGATTTTTGGGATGGTGATCCGGATATTGACGCCATCTGCCGGATGGAACATCGCCCGGAATGCAAGTTTGACCCAGTGTGTTTTCCGATTGCAGCCAACAAAATGGGGCCGTTCAACTCGCAGAACACGTTTGTTGCGGGTAAATGGTTGAAAGATTATTTCCTTTTCCCTCACACAGGTCGCATGGACGACATTTGGGCGTCCTATTACCTTCAAGGACTGGGAGCAAAAGTCGTGTGGGCGAAAGCCTCGGTGTATCAAGATCGGAACATTCACAATCCCATCCGCGACATGAAGGCAGAATACATGGGCTATGAAAACAATCTGGAACTGGTTCAGAATGTTGCGAAGGATGCCGAATCCATTCTGCAATATTTGCCGGGTCGGTCAGCGGAGGCTTTCCGACTTTTCCGTAAACATTTCAAATGATCATTTGACATGCGTAAGATATTAATAACTGGAGCGGCGGGTTTTGTGGGTCGGCATTTCGTTTGGCGTTTTCTGGAAGCGGGTGACGAAGTTCACGCCGTGGATTCAATCGTGCCAGATACCGGCGGCATCCACCCGGAAAAGGGCTGGCCGTTGTTTGATCCACGCGAATACCAGAATTTCCATTTTTATGCGGAAGATTGCCGCGATTGGTTCAAGCAACGGCAGGATTCGGATTTTGATTATTCATTTCACCTCGCAGCCATGGTCGGCGGGCGGATGATGATTGAACACAATCCGCTGGCCGTGGCCCAGGATCTTTCGATCGATGCGGAGTATTGGGCGTGGGCCGTGAAAGCGAAGCCCCAAAAGACAATTTGTTTCAGTTCCAGTGCGGCTTATCCCATCAAATACCAACGGTCCGTCGGCTATCAATTGCTCAAGGAGGAAATGATCGAGGTTGGCGGCGACGTGGGTATGCCGGACATGAGTTACGGATGGGCCAAACTAACGCACGAGTATCTCGCCCGGTTGGCTTACGAAAAACATGGTTTGAAATCCGTGACTTACCGGCCTTTTTCCGGCTACGGGGAGGATCAAGATGATCACTATCCGTTTCCGAGCATATGTAAGCGGGCGTTGTTGGGACGCGGACAAAAGGAGTTGACCGTCTGGGGAACGGGGGATCAAATGCGGGACTTTATTCATATAGAAGACTGCGTAGATGGGGTTTTGTTGACGATGGATAAAATTGAAAATGGAGACGCCTTAAATCTGTCCACAGGAATCTTCACCAGCTTCAAGGAATTTGCCCGCATGGCGGCCCAGATTTGCGGCTATTCCCCGGAAATAAAAGGAACCTCGAACAAGCCGGAGGGCGTCTTCGCCCGAGGTGGCCACACGGGCAAGCAGGAGAGTCTGGAATTCCGTTACCAGAAAAGTTTTGTACAAGGTGTTACCGAAGCGATGGCCTATTACGAGCGGCAAGTTGGGGGCAGACATGCCTAAACAAGTTTTGATTTGGCCCTCCCCTTGGGATTATCGCTTAAAAAACGGACTGTTTTCCCAAGGGTTCAGTCTGCGAGGGGCGTTTCAGCGGGCATTCCAGCTCTGGCAGACGGCAGCAACCGCCGCCGGATTTGAATTGAACACATGGGATATGCGACCGCTGGAATCCGCCGATTTGCTGTGCTTTATCAACCTTCCCAAGACCCGGTCTGAGCTTGAATCCGCCCGGCTGAAAGCACCCCGGGCAAAGACCCTTCTGATGGTCAATGAAAGTCCCTTGCTGGCACCCGCAACTCATGAAATTGCCAATCAGGCATTGTTTGATTTCGTCGTGACTTTCACGCGAAAAAATTGTGACAACTGGCGGGTGTTTCCTTATCGCCTGCCTTTGACCCGGCAATTCCCGGCACGGAACCCCAAATATTCCCAAAGAAAAATTCTGGGCATGGTGAACACCAACCGCGTAGAAGGTTTTTGGGCGGTGCGGCAAAGGGGAGCCACCGGGTTGCCGGGCATCGGCCCCCTTCTCGGCGGATGGCATTTGAGTCCTTTTGAGTTATGGAAAATCTATCAAAATGATCTCTACGCGGTTCGCAGAGATCTCGTTCGGGAGGCCGGTCGCTTTGATTCGCCGGTCATGGAAGTTTTTGGCAAGGGCTGGAATGGCGAGCAAATTTCGTGGTGTCCGTTGTATCGTAATCGGCCTTACCAGGCTTGGCGCAAAGCTTTTGTGGAGGACAAAGTGGACGTGCTCTCAGATTACCGTTTTTGCCTGGCCTTTGAAAATTTTCGTGGCTCGCTGGATTACGTGGATGTCAAGGTTTTTGACGGGCTGCTGGCGGGATCGGTGCCGGTTTATCTGGGAGAAGAACAGATCACCGATTTTCTGCCCGCCACGGCTTTTGTAGATGCGCGGAATTTCCGCACCCATCGGGAATTGCTTGCCTATTTGAATTCTTGTCCCGAACCAGAATGGGCGGCCATGCGCGAAGCCGGGCAGCAATTTCTCAAATCAGAGGCTTTTACTCCGTTTAGCGACGAGGCTTTTGCAGAACAAATGACGGAGATTCTGAAAAAGATTATTTCGTGACATTAGCACATGGTTTCTGCCGCTCTATTTTCCGTGATCATCCCGACTTGGCGACGTTCTGCCAGTCTGCGGCAGGCGTTGGGAAAGATTTTCACATGCGATCCGGCACCGGCAGAAGTGCTGGTTCACATTGATGCCGGAGACGATGAAACCGCGCCGATGCTGGAACGGGAATTTGCCGGCAGGGTTACATGGTTTCAAAGCAAAACCCCCCAAGGGCCTGGCGGCGGCCGGAATCTGTTGTTGCGGCGGGCAAAATATTCGCTGGTAGCCAGTTTCGATGATGATTCTTGGCCGCTAGAAGTGGATTATTTTGCAACGGTGGCAAAGCTTATGGCGACAAATCCCCGCGCGGCGGTGTTCACGGGCCGAGTCACATTGCGCGGTGAAAGGCCGCAGGCAGCGGTGATAGCGGTCTGGCCCGTTGCATCGTTTGAAGGCTGCGCATGTGTCTATCGGAGAGAAGCCTTTTTGGCGACGCGCGGTTTCATGCCGCTGCGCCATGCCTACGGCATGGAAGAAGTGGATGTGGCTCTTCAATTGATGGATGCCGGTTGGGACATCTTGCGGGCACCAGCATTGAAGATTTATCATGACACGGAGTTGGAGCATCATGTCAGTCCGAAAATTAACGCGGCGCACATAACCAACACAGCCTTGTTGACTTATTTGCGCTACCCACTTCTTTTCTGGCCACTGGGTGTATTTCAAGTTCTGAACCGGGTTCGGTATGCAATGGCAATGAAACGGTGGCGGGGAATAATACAAGGATTGATATCAATTCCGACCACTTGCTGGAAATATCGAATCTATCGTAAACAGATCACCGCTGCAACCTTACGAATAAGTCGGCAACTGGCGAGAAATAAATTTAAGAAGTGATCGATATGATTTGGGTATGCATTCAAAGTGGCGCACGCGAGCACTATGCGATTCCTCGGGCGTTGCAGAAGACAGCCCGGCTGGAGACGTTGTTCACCGATATTTGGGCGGGGCTGGCATTCCGGCGGCTGGCGGTCGGGCCACTACGGTCGATAGCAGGGCGATTTCATGAGGAGTTGGAGGCAGGAAGTTGGAAGTTGGGAAGCAAAAATGAAAAAGCGGAAGGCGAAAAGCAAAAAGCGAAAGTTATTTCTTGGAATTGGCAGACGATAGGCAGGGGATTGGTTGCAAAAAACGGAAAGCGGAAAGCGGAAAGTGGAGATCCTTATGCCCGGTTTATCCGTGAGGGGAAATGGTTTTCGGCACGGGTGCGAGATTATCTGGCCCGGCGCGGCACGAGCGTGCGTGGAAAAATCATTTTTTCTTACGATACGACGGCGCTGGAGTTGTTTGTTTGGGCAAAGGAGCGAGGCGCTATTTGCGTTTTGGGGCAGATGGACCCAGGGCGGTTTGAAGCCGACTTGGTACGTACAGAAGAATCTGTCTGGCCGGGTTGGGCGGCCCGCGATGGAGTAGTACCGGAAGCCTATTATCAACGGCGGGAGGCAGAATGGCGGCTGGCGGATCGTATTGTAGTGAA
>Ga0208507_1000616_pt1 | contig 22210 bp, 18 predicted proteins | sample CryBogCBH12Aug01_FD_184626 | JGI IMG/M metagenome (GOLD analysis project Ga0208507, IMG submission 184626) | Freshwater microbial communities from Crystal Bog, Wisconsin, USA - CBH12Aug09.1 (SPAdes) (version 2) | ecosystem: Environmental > Aquatic > Freshwater > Lake | place: Crystal Bog... | reverse complement strand
GGTGAGCTGCGGCAGCGGGGTGGCGTAGCGTTCGGCCAGTTGGCGGATGCGCCCGGTGAGCGTCTGCGATACGCGGTCCAGTTCGCCCTGCACGGCGGCGGCCAGCGTGGCCAGCCATTTGTCCTCCACCACCAGCGTTTTGATTTCGTCCTCGGTCAGCTTGCCATACTGCGCCGCGACCTTGAGCAGCAACGCTTCCTGCGCGTCGCTGACCTTCGCGCTGGTGGCCGCTGCTTTTTCGGCGAGGGCGAGGTAGTCGTTCAGCACCTGGCGCTCGTCCGCCGCGTCGGCGTCGCTCTTGATCTCTTTCAGCCGCGCCGCGACGGATGCCTTGGTGAGTTTATCTTTGTCGTTCTTGGCCGCTTCCAGCAAACCGTTCTCGCCGCCGTGTTCCTCGGCCATTTCTTCCAGCGCCTGCTCGCTGGCCGCAACTTCGGCTTCCAGTTTCTCAATGGCCGTCTGCTCGGCGGCAAAGTAGCGGGCGATGACCAGCGCGGTCGGGATTAACTCGGCTTTATACTTCAATTTGCCGACGGTGAAATCAGGCTTCTCCTTCGTTTTCTTTTCCTTGTCCTCGAGGATGAGCCGGGGCTTGGCGGCTTCGCGCCAGCCGTCGCTGACGATCATGTAAACATCGTCCTGCATCGTCTCGGCCCAGTAATCCATGAGGTGTTGATACACGTCGTAGGCGTCGAGCAGCCGGGCTTTCTGAAACGTGGCCAGCAAATCTTCGGACAGCGTTTCGATGAGTGCCTTGGGCTTGCCGCCCTTGGCGATGGCATTCAGACGCGGGACATTGGCGGCTTTCCACTTCGCAAATAGTTTCGTGGCGGATTCGTTGTAAGCGGTGAACTCGGCGTGGCCAAAGATGGCGGCTTTGACTTCGCCGATGGGTACGCGGAGCTGGGTGTAGCCGGGGCGGTCGGCTTTTTGGAACAGCGTGGCGCGCACGGCGGGGAACACCTGCCAGAAGTTTTCCAGCGCATCAATGTCGCGGTTCGGAATGCCGCCGCGCAGGTGGCCGTCAATGTCCTGCAAATCCTCCGGCTCGGTGCTGTCAATGTAGCGCGGGAGGTTGAGGTTGAAATCATTCTTCGCGTCACTGATTTCCGTGAGCGCCACCATGCGCGAGTAGTGGGGGATTTCCGCCAGCCGCGTGAAGGTGTCCACGATCTTGTGAATGTCCTGCGCGCGCAGGCGGTTTTTGTTGCCGTCTTTGATGAACCCCTTGCTGGCATCAATCATGAAGATACCCTTGCGGGCGTTGGCGTTTTCCTTGTCCAGCACGACGATGCACGCGGGAATGCCCGTGCCGTAAAACAAATTCGCCGGCAGGCCGATGATGGCTTTGATATAGCCGCGCGAAATAATCTCCCGCCGAATGGCTGCCTCCGCGCCGCCCCGGAACAGCACGCCATGCGGGAGAATGACCGCGCCTTTGCCGGTGCTTTTGAGCGAGGCGAGAATGTGCAGTAGGAAAGCGTAATCGCCATTCTTCTGCGGCGGAATGCCGAAGGCGAAGCGGTGGAACCAGTCGTTGGCCGGATCGAAGCCGTTGCTCCACGCCTTCGTGGAAAACGGCGGATTGGCGACGGCGAAATCGAACGTCTTGAGCGCGCCGGTTTTGGCGTCCTTGAAATGCGGCGTGGACAGCGTGTTGTCCTGCCAGATTTCCGCCGTGGGGCAATCGTGGAGAATCATATTCATCCGCGCGAGCGCCTTGGTGGCGTTGTCCATTTCCTGTCCGTAAAGCGCTAGCTCGTGGCCGGTTGCGCCCTTCGCTTCGTCGTGCGCCTTGAGCAGCAGCGAGCCGGACCCGCAGGTTGGATCGTAAATGGTCTGGCCCGCGCTGGTGGCGCTGCCGATGCCGATGACCCGCGCCATGATGCGCGAGACTTCCGCCGGGGTGTAAAACTGGCCCTTGCTTTTGCCGGACTCGGTGGCGAAGTGCCGCATCAGATATTCGTAGGCGTCGCCCAGCAAGTCGTCGCCCTCGGCGCGGTTCTGGCCGAAGTCCAATTCCTGGAAAATGCTGACCAGTTTGGTCAACCGCGCCACCATGTCCTGCCCCTTGCCTAGCTTGTCGGCGTCGTTGAAGTCGGCCACGTCAATCACCCCCTTGAGATCGTTGGCCTCGGCGAGCTTGGCGATGATCTTGTTGACCTGGTCGCCGATTTCCTTGTCGCCCTTGAGCGCTACCATGTCGGCGAAACTGCCGCCCTTGGGCACGTCGAGCAAGTAACCTTTCTGGTTCGCCGCCTTGTCCGAGACATATTTCATGAACAGCAGGACGAGGACGTAATCTTTGTATTGCGAGGCGTCCATGCCGCCGCGCAGTTCGTCGCAGCTTTGCCAGAGGGAGGAATAAAGTTCGGATTTTTTGATGGGCATAAGCCGCCGCGATAATGCGCCAACGGACCGGCGAATTCAAACGGATTGATGCGCCCCCAAACCCAGTGGCTTCGTCGCGGGAATCAAACCCGCCGAGGCCAACCGATTGTCGGGCTGGCCGCCATCGCTATTTCCCATTCCGCTGCCTCGCCAGTTCCCGCTCGTCACGTCGGCCAGAAAACGGGAGCGGGCCAGCACCTCAAAACCGTCAACCAGAAACTGGCACAAAAAACCGCGCCGGACTGTGCGGGTTTAGCAAATCTTGCAGCTGCGACCACGGAATCAGCACATGATAATCATTATCCTCGCCCACGCCGAAGGTGGCCGGATCAAATTGGACCAGCAAGCCGGCTGGCAACACCACAAACTCGCTCAGTTGACTGGCCGAGAGATGGTTGACGGTGTTTTGTTCCGGCAGCGGCCCCAATTGTTTGAGGCAAAGCGATGCTAGCCGGTCTGCCCATGGTGCTCCCGCCCGAAACAGGTCGGCCAAAAAGTAGCGCCGGAAGCCGCTCGCCGTTTTGACATAATTCCACGTCTCCCGCCGCGTGCTGCTCGCGAGTTGTACCTCGGTGTCCGCGCAGGTGAAAACGCTGACCAATTTGTCCGAAACGAACAGTAATTCCGCCTCGCGGTTCAAGTCCAATGGTTTAAAGGCTTGAGGGTTGACCGCGCATTTCACCGCCTTGATGGCCCCTCGAATGAAATGCTGCTCCCGCCAGGATAAGAGGGGCTGCCACCAACTTTTGCGCAAGGATTGGGAAATGCCATCCATCTGCCAACCCGGCGGGAAGACCGGATACGCCGTCCATTCTATGATGCGCTCACCTTCCGCCAGTACGCCGCCGCGATGTTCCCGAGCCAATTGCCAAATCTGGGCCACCGGCTGGAACTTGACCGGCATCGCTGCCCGGCCGCTCTGAGCCACCCATTTACCGGTTACGGCGGCGGCGGGTTGCGCTGGCCAGTTGAGGGTCAGCCAGCCGTTGGTTGCATTCATCGCCCCGGATACCAAAGCCAGTTTCAACATCCCTTGGTTTTCCGTTCCATAAAGGGAATAATACGCTCCATTGCGCTGACCAAAAGCGCCACCCTCAATCAACTGCCCAGCTTTCAGCGTCAGAGTCATGGGGCCGAGGCCCGGAACCTCGCCTTGCCAGACGGTCTGTCGGGTGTTGGTATCAGGGGATGTAACCTTCGGCAAAAAATAAGCGTGCAGGCTCACCGCCGTCGTCGCCAGTAGCGCGAGGGCGACCAAAATCAATAATGTTAGTTTGCCTGTTCGCGGCGGCGGCGGCCCCATGCTGATATATGGGCGGGATAGTAGGCTGGTATTCATAGTTGAGCCTTGAGGGGATTGGTTTTCACGCCGGTTTCCGAATGGTGGCTGACCTCGGCGCGGGCAGACCCTGTCCAATTGGGTTGCTTCGGCAATGGATCAGGGGCCGGTGCGACCGTCCCGGTCACGATATTGGTACGGGAATCATGATCGATTGTTTGCCGCAGTTGCCGAAGGCGCACCCGCAATGCGGGCTGCAAAGTATCCACCAGATCATCCACGATTTTGCCATTGCCGGTGAGCGTGCCATAATAGACAAAATCTCCCAGTGCTTGACTCGCGCCGGTGGGCGACATCCAATCATCCAGAATCCCATCGTCCGCCTCGCGCAATTCTTTCCGCTGGGCCTCGGTCAATGCCAACTTTACAAACACGGCCGATAGCAACCGCTGCTCGGTAACCATGTCCCGCTGATAGCCTCCGGCTTTGAACCGGTAAGCCTGCCCCAGACAACTCCGATGCCAGCCCTTGTAGCCCATCTGACGATGCGTGACAAAGGCCGGCGGATAATTAGTCCGTTCCAGCCATTGCGGCATTTCGCCTTCCTCCAAGGGAATGAGCACATGCGCGCTGGTCGCTACGTCCACCAGAAATAGTTGCTGCACGCTGCCGCCGTTGGCGGCGGCGTGGCCGGTGAGCAGGCCGATGGTGGTGCGGCGCTTCGTGAAGAAGGCAAAGCGCGGAAAGGCGGACGCCTTGAAATCCCCGTCATCCTTCAGCACGCGATAGTTGGCATCGCTCTGCACAAAGCCGTCAAACAGTTTGGGCCGGGCAAAGGGATTCCGCACCGCGCAGACATAATCCTGAATGAACGGCAGGGGGCACTCCAAGGTCACGCTCAGGTTGCTGCCGGTGATGCGAATCTCCTGGTTCGTCAACTGGAAGGTGACGTGGCCGATGACCACCCGCGCGGATATTTTTGCCCCGGGATCATTATCATTCCCAACCGCAAATAGTCGCGGCAGGAACGCTAGCAAGGCCAACAAAAAGACAAAGTGACTGCGGAACTGCGGCTGAAACGACTTATTTTTGTCGGTAGGGTTTTTGGTTCGCATATAAAAGCATTCTCCCTTTAGCATCTTTTACTAGCCCAGTATTATTTGCCAGAGTAGCCGCGTTAATCGCTAATTGTTCCTGGTGAATGGCACTCACGAAGTCTCCTGTTTCCGCATAAGCAGCTGCCAGGGTGTCCAGATATTCTTCATCCTTCCATTGGGTTGACTCACAGGCTTTCTTGGCCAGTTCCACGGCCTGCTTCCCGTCGCGAAACTTGTCTACGTTGGCCGTTGCCAGCAACCATGCCAGAGCAGCATAGCTAGCCATATCATTTTGTTCCATGCCTTTTCGGTACCACTTTACTGCTTCTTCATAACTTTGCGTCACGCCTCGCCCAAATGAATAGCAGTCTCCTATACTAATTTGGGCGGTGATATAACCTTGATCGGCTGCTTTCTGATACCAACTTGCCGCTACCGTTGGGTTTTTCTCGACCCCAAGTCCATGGGCGTAGTTATAGCCCATATTGTACTGAGCCACGGATAATTGTTGCTCGGCTGCCTGCCGGCACCAGAATACTGCTTGTAACTCATCTTTTGGCAGTCCCGTTCCTTTACCATAACAAACCCCTAAATAGTTTTGCCCTCGGGCGATTCCCTGATCGGCAGCTAAACGAAACCACTTTGCCGCTTCTGCTGGGTTCTTATCCACGCCTTGCCCGTCAAGGTAACATTCGCCCAAGCTGCATTCCGACTCCCCGTTTCCGAGCTCAGCCGACTTTCGATACCACTTTACTGCTTCCATCAGATCATTGGTAACGCCTCGGCCATAATAGTAATAGTCGCCTAAATAATTTTGAGCCGCCGCATTTCCGTGAGCTGCCGCTTTCAGAAACCACTTTCGTGCCTCTGTATAATTTTGATCTACCCCTGTTCCAGCGTCGTAACAGACCCCCAGACTATATTCGGCGGCCATGTAGCCATACTTGGCCGCCTCGGAATACCACTTTACCGCCTCGGTCAGGTCGTTGGTTACGCCTTGCCCATAATTATAACAGTTTCCCAAATTGTATTTTGCCGGGATATTTCCTTGCGTTGCTGCCTTACGAAACCATTTTACGGCTTCCGCATAACTTTGCGTGACACTCAGTCCGTCAAAGTAATAAATGCCTAAATAGTTTTCGGCCTCGGCATTTCCTTGATTGGCGGCTCGGCGGTACCACGTGACGGCCTCTGCCAGATTAGTCTCCACCCCCGCACCGCTAGCGTAACATTCTCCCAAGGTGTTTTGCGCCAGGGCATTTCCCTGTACCGCCGCCTTGCGATACCAGTTGACTGCTTCGGTCATTTGTTTGCTCACCCCCAAACCATTGGCATAATAATAGCCTAGGTTATATTGTGCCCAGTCGTTCCCTTCATTTGCGGCATGGCTAAACCACTGGAACGCCTTGGCATGATCTTGGGCTACCCCACGCCCGTTGGAATAACAAACCCCCAACAAGTTTTGCGCCCGGGTATTTCCCTGGGCTGCCGCCTTGCCATACCACTTAACCGCTTCGACCAGGTTTGTTTCTCGCCCCTTTCCGTTGGCGTAAGCTTCGCCCAGTTTGCATTGTTCCCCCGCCTCTTCGGGACCATTTTGGGTGGCTTCCTGTTGGGTAGCTTTGGCTTCCCGCTGTTCTTTATCTCGGTGCTCCAACCAAAGGGCGTAACTAAAACCCAATGCCATGCCTGCCATCAAAACCGCAAATAGCGTTTTGCGCACCCGGTGTGGCAGAATGCGCAGCCATCCCCAGGATGCTTCTGCCTTCTCCTGTAATTTCTTTTCCTTATCCGCAGCCTTCTGTGCCTTGTCCTCATCTTGAACCTGCTGATCCAATGTTTCCACCGGTGCAGGGTTGGTGATTGATTTTGTGATCTCCGCTTTGAATTCTTCTCCTTTTGGTGCCACCCACGGCTTCGCTGGCTTGAACGTTTTCTTAGTCGGTGCCGCTGGCGACGGCTTTGCTTCGGTCCCGCTTTCCTTCACCGGCGCGTGGCAGTAGGGACATTTGTCTGCCCGCACATAAACTTCCCGTTGGCAATCTTTGTTGGTACAAATCTGCGGCATAATGATTTGGTTGTTTGGTTCGGAATCAGTTTTTGGCCATTGCTTTAGCCCGCGTTACGTTTTGCGGATTCCAATAACTTTACGGCTCATTAAATAGCCGCGTGACCTTGAACTGCCCATTCACCCGTTTCACCACCAGGCACGGCGGCCAGACGGTGCCCTGCCGGGGACGACCGCTCAGCACATACACCAGCGGGCCGCGTTGTAGGCGGTTGGGCGGCGCGGAATAATCCCCGGCCAGCAGCCGCTCCGCCTCCGCGCCGGACAACGGAGTGGCAAACAACGGCTGGAGCCGCGACCGCCGTTCCGCCAGCGGGGCGCTCATGGCGGTTTGCAAGGCGGCAAGAAAAACGTTGAACTCCTGAATCTCCGCCAGACCGGTTTGAAAGGCTTTGGCCGCCGCGCCTACACCCTGAGTTTGCCGGAGGGGGTGATCCAGAAAACCCAGATACCAATCCGCGCCCGCCACATGGTCCAGCGTGATGACGTTGGTGCCGTGGAGGCGCTGGCATTTGAACCAGCCCGTGCCGCCCACCGCCGTGCCGGAAAAGCCGTCCGGGGTGGTGGCCACGTCTGTCAGCTCCGTGCCGTTGAGCAAGACCCGCGTATGGCCGCCCGCCGTCCGGAGCGTCAGGTAAAAATGATAAATCTGCTCGCCCGGCTCGCCTTCGCCGTCCTTGAACACCAGTTCATACTGCCCATCCCAGGCCGACAGATTGGTGACGCCAGCGGAAAGACTCGGCGCGAACGTGAGCAGGACAACGAAAATAAATGATGCAGTTCGCATAGCCGGTTTAGCCTTTGACAAGTGATGATGGCAAAATTGGTAGGGCGGGCAATCCCTTGCCCGACGGCGACCGCCAACCACCGCGTACGGATTGGCAATGGCGGCCGTCGGCAAAGACCGGCGCGCGCCATACAGCCCCAATGAATATGATGGTACCAATGTCATTGTTATTTGCTATAGAATGGTGGCGTAGTGGCGAACGCGCGGTTGCCGCAGTTTCAAATAATCAGAAAAAAGATGGCTTTCATTTTCAGATTGGCGGCGGACGCCAGTCCGCCGCTACGATTACAATCCGTCACCTAGCCGCCGACGCGCCAATCACCAATACACAACGAAAACCGAGGTCGAAGGTGCTGAAGTCAGGCGGGTAGGTGTGGCGAGATGAGGACAACAAGAGGCTGGGATGGAAGTCAAAATACGACGAGCCGCGCACCACGCGTTCTTTCTGGTCGCCATCATACCCATCCTCACACCACTGCGACACATTCCCGCCCATGTCATATAAACCATACTTATTTGCGGCAAAACTCCCCACCGGCGAGGTGTCCGCATAGCCATCATCATAGCCTTCAATAGTTGCCTTCTTAGAGGGATAAATTTGAGCGCGCTGGTGCGCGGCATCCGCATAGTTGCCCGCCCCATTCGGCGGTGGCCACTGCGTGCCCCATGGATAGACATCCTTGATCTGCATGTTTTTTTCTTTCGGCGTGCTGCCCGCCTCGCTGGGAAGTCCCACCGCCACGCTCCACTCCGCATCCGTTGGTAAGCGGTAATTCTTGCCTTCTTTCTTGGATAACCATGCACAAAAAGCCTTTGCATCGTTCCAACTAACACAACTCAACGGATGCGTGTCGCTAGGGGCCCAACCAGCCGAACATTTAGCTACGCCGCAATTGGCTTCGGCATAGGTTCGGTAATCCTGCACCCGCACATCCCAGATACAAAAGAGCACGTCCGTGCCCGGCACCGGCACAAACTTCATGCCCAAGGTATTAACCAAAGGGTTCGAACGAGTGGCTAGAGCGGGGTCGGGAACATTAATTCCGGCCGGCAGTGTCACTTGCTTTAATAGTCTGTTCTGCTCCGGTTTGCCTTTTGCGCCTGGTAAGTTACTAGTCGAAACAGAGTGTGACTGTTCGTTAACGCTGGTGCGTGAAAGCACCAATCGGAAGCGCTCTTTGACCGCATTTCTTTGGGCGACACCGATCAACGATTCCTGTCCGCTGACGCCAGACCATTCGTCATCAGTTGGCAAACGGTAGGTAGAGCCATTTTGCAATTTACCCTGTTTAAGTTCCAGCTTGGTTAGCCACTTGCAAAACGCATTAGCCTCATCAGCGTTGACACTTACTGGATTAACAACCCTGCTATTATCACCATTCGGTTTTGACCGTTTGCGATGTGTGGCATCTGCAAAAGCCTGATAATCTTGCAAACGAGTGTCGCAAACACAAAATAGGACTGATGTTCCCGGCACAGAGTGAAAAACCATGCCCAACGTATTGGTCCACATTTCAGGCTTATCCCAACCGATAACCCAAGGGCCAATATTGGGATATGGCGCTAATGACACCACTTTGTCTATCACGAGACAACCATCGGCTTGTATGCTTAACGGTATTTGTGTTTTTGTTGGTAAAATATAGATGCCATTGTCACCATTGACGATAACCCCGTTGGTTCGCACCACAATAGCCGCCGCTGGTTCCGTCAGCACTTTCAGACGAGTTTCCGCATAGGGCCAGTCAAATTTCCAAATGCCAGGTGTGTTCGGAGACAAGATGAAATTGGTGGTGACCGGGTGAAACCCAATTGCATTGGCCGTAAGAGTGAGCGTTTGATTGTTGGGAAGCAGGTAAACGCCATTAGTGCCATCTTGTTGCTCGCCATTAACGAGCAAATTAAATTCCGTCTTCGGTTCGGTCACAATTCGCAATTCCGTCTGGTTCGGTAACAAGACCGGTTTCCAAGTCGCCGGAGTGTTGGGCAGCAGGAATAAGTTTGTTTTTGTGGACCAGTATCCATCCGCATTGACTTCACACTCCAAATCTCTGTTGTTTATCAGCCGATAATTGCCATTGATTGGCTGCTCGGTTATGCCATTCACCGTCAGTTCAAACGGCACCGTGGGGTTGGGCGTCACCCGGAGTTCGGTCCGGTTGGGAATTAATATCGGAGTCCAGGATGCGGGGATATTCGGTGCCAGGCTGATATTCGTGAATGCCGGCCAGTATCCGTCGGCTTCGATGGAGAGGAAGTTCACATAATGATCATCCGAATAGTTATTTTCTAAATTGAACACCAGGCCCTGACTTGTTGATGCGCGCTGATGCTTTTCTTTATGCTCACCACTTCCAACATCATACAGTTTGAATGTCGTCGAAGGGACTGTAGCCACGGTGAGTTCCGTGAAAACGGGCACAAGTTTAACATTCCACTGGCCGTTTTGAGAAGGTGTCAAGGCTACATTGGTTTCTTCACTCCAGAAATCAACCTTGTCATCCGTTATTAAGTCAATCGTAAGGGGCTGGTTGTTGGGCAATTTGAAAACTCCATCTTTGTCTTGAATGCTATTGGGCTCAAAATCCAATCCATTTTGGCCACGCACCCTGAGATGAAACGCCGCCTTTGGCTCGGTGCTGATGGTGAACTCAGATTCCTTGCTCTGCAAATTGAACCTCCATTCCGCCGGGTCATACGCTGGAAGCGTTAGATTGGTGCTGACGGGCCAGTAGCCATCCGCCTCCACGCGCAGATCCAGCGGCTGGTCTGCCGGGAGAGTTAAGTAAACCGACCCGTGCCCGGTGCCGCTGCTTACGCCGTTCACGAAAAGTTTAATATCTACCGAAGGTTCCGGTCGGAAGGTCAAATCACAGAGACGCGGTTGCAGTTGGATGACATCGGCAAAGGTTTCACTTTGGAAATTAAGTCCGGCAGAGTTTTCAAATACCGTAAACTTGAAAGTTGCCTCCCCAATTTTGAAGATGCCAACGACATCGCCCGCCACTTCACTGGCGGTAAATTGGAACGGTTCGCCGTTGAACACAATGGTTCCATTTAGGCCGCCGTCGCGATTTAAAAACCTCAGTTTGACTCGTTTGGAAGCATACAAGCCATCCAACTTCGGAATTTTCTGGCGATGGAACTGGATGTAGATCTTGCCAGACGTAAAGGCAAGATTGTCGCCATCGCTGATCGCTGTGAATGCGGAGGCTTCTTTACCAAACGTGCCGACCAACTTTCCCTCTACATTCTCGCCTTGAATGGGGTAGATGGTGTCTTGAAAGACCAAGGTGCCCGTCCATTTGCCCTCCTCTGGAATCAGGTGCAGAGTAGCTGCTAGATTCAGGCTGGCTTCCTGTCCCGCAAATCTACCCGCATAAGAATCTGTCCCCACTTTCGCGAACGGATTCTCCGTCGCGTGCAGCATCGGGGCCAGCAGCAGGCAGCCGATGAAAATGTAGTAACGCCAGCGGTTGACAAAACAGCTTGTTTTAGCAAACGAGCACGGATGGGTGGTGGTGTTCATATTTTTCTTTAACCTGCTTTTAATGTCTCCAAGCGGCGTTGTAGGACAATTCCAAACGGATTTGGTCCACTTCGTCGCTGATTTCTTTACACCGGTTTGACAGCAATCGTTTCTTCTCATTCCATTGATCATGCACCGCATTAAATGCCGCCAGAGCGGCATCCGCTTGCCCTTTATAGCTGGGATCGCCAAAGTTTCTACCCGCATAAGGATGGTAGACGGGTTCGCCCTGGCAATGGATGGACAGCGCACTTGCGGCACTTGCCAGACGGCTTTCAGCTCTGGCTAATCTTGCTTTAATCGCCGCATCTTTCGCGTCAATGGCCTTTTGCTTGAGCTGCTCCAGCCGCTGTTTTTTGTCACCTCCACTGCCGGTGTTGTTTCGGGAATCAGTGTAGCTATATTCCCGCTGCTGCCGTTCTGCTTCCTGCGCGGCCAGCACTGCCTGTTTTTCGGCCTCGTTATCCGCCTGTTGCTGTGCCAGTTCACGCTGATAGGCCTGGGCGGCCTGCTCTTCCAATAACTTTTCCTGCCGCGCGAATTCGGCTTGCCGTGCCAACTCCGCCTGTTGCGCCAACTCCGCCTGCCGGGCGAGTTCGGCCTGTCTCTCTTGTTCCAGCCGGATAGCTTCCTGCCGCGCCCGTTCCTCGGCTTCCAGACGAACAGCTTTCTCCAGCGGATTCTCCGGCGACAGGCGGACACCCTGATTGGCCAGTTCCAAAGGATTCTTCGTGTCGCCATTGGCCGCACGTTCCAGCGGGTTCAAGGGCCGGCTGTTCTGGCCGGCAGCGGCCAGTTCCAAAGGATTCTTGGCGGCGCGTTCCAATGGGTTTTGCTCGGTGCCGGGCGGCTTGACCACCGGTTTCAGCTTGGGCGGCGCATTGGTTTTGACTTCGGCCAATCGTTTCTTCTCCGCCGCCTCGCGCCGGTTGAATTCATCCGCGATCAGTGACAGCGCGCCTTCCGGCCATTCCACGGCGGTGATTTTCGGATTCAGCAGCCGGACATGGGCGGCGTCGAGAAATAGCTTTTTATTGCGATGGGCGGGATCAACGGGCGCGGCATTAGCACCCGCGCTCGTCTGGCCGGCGATGGTGAGGGGCGCGACTCGGTAAGCGGCGGGATGATATTCGGTCTGAAAGAAATTCTCCCACGTCGGGCCGCCGGGCAGGTGCATTGGTTCCTTTTCCCCGGCGGGGCCGATCAGGTCGGGGCGGACGGTCTTGGTGCCCGCGCCATAGCGTTGGCCTTGCACGTCGTAAAACTCGATGTCCGTGGTCAGGGTCACGGAAAGGGGTTTGAGGGCGGCAAAATTCCGGGCCAGATCGGGATACTTCGCCAGGTCGGCGGTGGTGATGTTGCCCGCGGGGCCATGTCCCACCACGAGATTACCCGGCAGCCACTCCCAACTGAAAATGTAGTCATGCAACGGATCATCTTCCAGCGACCACAAGGCATAGGTGAGCGTGAACTTGCCGATGTAGCCGCGCCCGCCGGTCGTCCCCCCGCCATCCAAGCCGTAACCATACTGCCCCCGCTGGAGAATTCCCCGGTGAATGTGATCGGTGGTAGTCCAGTGCTTGTCTTCCTGTGCGCGGGCGGTGCAAGCGAGCAGGGCCAGAATTAGCATGGCGGCGTAGCGGCGAACGGGTGTTCGCCGCACTTCATTAAAATACAGCCCGTTCATTGGAAATAGTTGCATGTTACAATAAACATATTGGCGGCGGACACCAGTCTGCCGCTACGGCGCAACACCACCCACCAACACACAACGAAAACCGATGTCGCTGTAGCGAAAGTCGGGCGCGATGCGGTTGCGACACGAGGACAACAAGTTGTTGGGAAGGCCGCTGAAACACGACGCACCGCGCAACACGCGGTCTTTCTGATCGCCGTCATACCAATCCTCACACCACTGCCACACATTCCCGCCCATGTCATACAGACCATACTTGTTCGCGGCAAAACTCTCCACGGGCGATGTATAGGCATAACCATCATCATAGCCATCTATGATCGTCGCAGTAGGAGCTTTGATCTTATACGCCGCGTCCGCATAGTTGCCCGCCCCGCTCGGCGGCGGCCACTGCGTCCCCCACGGATAGACATCCTTGATCTGCATGTCTTTTTCTTTCGGCGTGCTGCCCGTCTCGCTTGGCAAACCCACTGCCACGCTCCATTCTGCGTCCGTCGGTAAACGATAAGTCTTGCCTTCCTTCTTGGATAACCATTCACAAAAAGCCTTGGCGTCATTCCAATTAATATTCACCACCGGATATGTGTCACCGTCGTTAAAGCAGAGATTTATCCAGTTGGTGCCCACACCGCTATTGGCCTCCGCATACGCGCGGTAATCCTGCACCCGCACATCCCAGATGCAGAAGAGCACTTCCGTGCCCGGCACCGGCACGAACTTCATACCCAGGCTGTTCACCTGCGCCTTGACCGTCCGCTGAATCCGCTCCGCAAACGTGCCGCTTTGGAAAATCAACCCGCGCGGCTCGTTGGCCACGGTGAAGGGAACGGACTTCTCGCCATTCTTGAAAAAGCCTTCCAAGTCGCCGCCATTCTCGGCGGCGGCAAAGGAAAATTCCTTGCCATTGAACCGGATCTTGCCGGTGAGCTTTTCCCCGGTGTTCTCAAATTCCATCTCCACCTTGGGCGAACCCCACACGCCGCTGAACTTGGGCAGTTTCTGCCGCTGGAACTTGATGACGAGCGTGCCGGCGGTGAACGTCAGCTCATCGCCATCGCAGGTGGCAATGAAGCCCGAGGCATCCTTGCCAAACGTGCCGACGAGCTTGCCGTCTTTGTTGTCGCTTTGCAGGTCGTAAAACTCGCCTTTGAAGGTCAGCGCGCCGACCCATTTGCCCGCGTCCAGCTTGAGCCGCAACGCCGCGTCCTGCCCCACGAACCGCCCCGCATAATTCGCCTGCCCCGCTGATTCAAAGGGATTGTCCTGGGCGTGGAGCATTCCCGCGAGCAGGAGCAGGGTGAAGCAAATAATGGCGGCGTAGCGGCGAACGGGTGTTCGCCGCACTTCATTAAAAAAGATCCGGTTCATAAAAATCGGTTTCGGTTCACGGTGGGCTTGGCTGAAGGAGTTCACAGTTTTTATTTTTTGATTGGCGGCGGACACCAGTCTGCCGCTACGGCGCAAAACCACCCGCCAACACTACCCGAAAACCGATGCAGCTGCCGTAACGACAGTCGGGCGTGCCGCTGCGGCGAAGCGAGGACAACAAGAGATCGGGAATGTGGTAGCTCCACGGCGCACCGCGCAACACGCGGTATTTCTGATCGCCGTCATACCAATCCTCACACCACTGCCCCACATTCCCGCCCATGTCATACAGACCATACTTGTTCGCGGCAAAACTCCCTACCGGGGATGTATAGGCATAGCCATCATCATAGCCATCTATGATCGTCGCAGTAGGAGCTTTGATCTTATACGCCGCGTCCGCATAGTTGCCCGCCCCGCTCGGCGGCGGCCACTGCGTCCCCCACGGATAAACGTTTTCGATCTTGCCATTTTTCTCACTGGGCGTGCTGCCAGCCTCGCTAGGCAACCCCACTGCCACGCTCCACTCCGCATCCGTCGGTAAACGGTAAGTCTTGCCTTCTTTCTTGGATAACCATTCACAAAAAGCCTTTGCGTCATTCCAATTAACATTCACCACCGGATGCGTGTCGCCTTGATCAAAGCCGGGATTCTTCCAGCCTTCATCCACGCCGCGGTTCGCTTCCGCATACGCCCGGTAATCCTGCACGCGCACATCCCAGATGCAGAAGAGCACTTCCGTGCCCGGCACCGGCACGAACTTCATACCCAGGCTGTTCACCTGCGCCTTGACTGTCCGCTGAATCCGCTCCGCAAACGTGCCGCTTTGGAAAATCAACCCGCGCGGCTCATTCGCCACATTGAAGGGAACGGATTTCTCGCCATTCTTGAAAAAGCCTTCCAAGTCGCCCCCATTCTCAGCGGCGGCAAAGGAAAATTCCTTGCCATTAAACCGGATCTTGCCGGTGAACTTGTCCCCAGTGCTCTCAAATTCCATCTCTACCTTGGGCGAACCCCACACGCCGCTGAACTTGGGCAGTTTCTGCCGCTGGAACTTGATGACGAGCGTGCCGGCGGTGAACGTCAGCTCATCGCCATCGCAGGTGGCAATAAAGCCCGAGGCATCCTTGCCAAACGTGCCGACGAGCTTGCCATCTTTGTTCTCGCTTTGCAGGTCGTAAAACTCGCCTTTGAAAGTCAGCGCGCCGACCCATTTGCCCGCGTCCAGCTTGAGCCGCAACGCCGCGTCCGGCCCCACAAACCGCCCCGCATAATTCGCCTGCCCCGCCGCCTCGAAGGGATTATCCTGAGCGCGGAGCAGTCCCGCGAGCAACAGCAGGCACAGCAAACAGGCTAGTTGTTTGAAGTTGTAGTTGGTTGTCATCCTCGTTTGGTTCAGGTTTTAGAGTGATGTTGCCGATGCCCGATTTCTTTCCGGCGATTTTTCCCGTTGCAATGGTCACAATCGCCGCCGCCTTTGCAGACGGGGCAATCCACCTTGCCGGTGCCGTGGCAGATGGGGCATGAGGATTTATGGTCGGAACTGTTCAAGCCGGTGCCGGCGCAGACCACGCAGGGCATTTTGCCCGTGCCAAAACAGCTGCGGCAGACCCCGCTGCCCTTGCAATAAATGCAGCCGATGTCTTTCCAGCCGGAGCCGAAGCATTTATTACAACGCCCGCTGCCGTTGCACACCACGCAATCCACCTTGCCCCGGCCCCGGCAGATGGTGCAGCGCTTGCCATCAATGTCCTTGCCGGTGCCCGCGCAGACCACGCACTGGCGATGCCCCGTGCCGCCGCAACTGGTGCAGGTGCCCGCGCCTTTGCAAAAGATACAATCATGGTCATCCGCCGCGAACAGGCGCGGAGCGGCAGCGCCAGACAACAGCGCCAGACACAGGAACAGGCGAAACAAGCGGGTAAATCTGGTTTTCATGGCGGCGTTAAAACAGGTCTTTGGGGGCGAGCTTTATTAGGTGATTAAAAGCCTTGGCAACCTTTTCAGCGGTTTCTTTGTCGGATGTCCAAAAAATAACAAGGTGATCCTCTATGGAATTATTAGGACCTTCAGAGAATTGAATCGCTTTTAAAGAATCTTTCGTTTCGACAGAAACCTGAAAATAATCTGGAAAGAAATTCATGCCACCAACATAGGCTATTTTAATGGATCTGATGTCAAAAGTGGATTGGCATACTGAACTTCTGTCATACCTGCTGTCAGTATCTATATTATGTGTGTTATCTTGAATTTGAATTCTTCCGTCAGGGCACGTCTCCAGTTTCTGACTGTGTTGAACAGTTGCGTATTTTCCTTTAGCTGTGCATATCTCACTGGCATATTTCGCTTTTAGCCAATTGATGGTTTCATCATAGGTTGGCGCAGTGGGTTCGCTGGCCGCAATTGCTGCTGGCGGGGTGTTGGTGGCGTCCGTATCCGTTGCGCGGGCGGCGGGGTTGAGCAGCAGCACCCACAAAACACAGGTGCCAGTTAAGAACGGGAATAATTTGGTTTGCATAGTTTGCTTTATGTTGGATTACAAATGTGCTTTGAGTTAAATCTGTGGCGCGATTTTATCATCCTTCTCCGGCGGCGAATCTGGCGCTTCTTGCTGGACTTTGAAATAATTGACGCCCCAGAAATATGCCAGCAACATGCCATCAATCCCGAAGTAAAGTGCGGCAAAGGTCAAAATAGCCGAATTTATTCCAGTTGGCATTCCTCCACTCTGAACCAAAATACCATTCTGAATCGCATGGTAAATTGACTTTAACTCAATCAAACCACCGCCAATCAACGCCTTAATAATCCAGTCGGAAACTTGTTGAATATTTGTTGCTCCTTTTGAACTACTGGGATTGGCGGCAAGCAATAAGCCAAATATGATTCCAACAAATAAGAAACTGCCCGCACATAATAGTGCTAACATTGACCCACATAATCCGCCCGTATAGCCGGACCACGATCCATTTGTCGGACACTGGAATCCATTTGTCGAAGACTGGTTGTTTGGCGTCATGTTTGTGGTGTTGGTTGCCGTTGCCAAAGCGTTCGTTGCTGTTGCTAGAATGTTCGTTGATGTTATCTTTGTGCCTGTATTAACTCCGCAAGCGACCGGATTCCCGCCAAAACAAATTCCAATCACTGCTATGGCTAATGCGCCAAACATGATCAAAAACAAAAGTTCCTTTAACGGTGTCTGCCAAAATGATGGCAAAGCTGATGAAGAAGTATTTTTCATTGTGGTGCGGGCGGGTATGTCACGACTGGGAAAGTATGTTCTATTTATTATCCGTTCCCGCTTTCGCGGCCTCCTGTTCGTCAATGGCTTTGACTTGTTTAATCAGGTCTTGCAGTGCAGCCATGAGTTTATTGTAATCGTGGGCAGTGGATTCAGCGCTTCCCGTCCGGTCGCAATAAAGTGGGATCGTCATTTCCGATACTAAATCATTAGAAAAAGACTCGTGGCCATTCTCCCGCACTAAGGTGTTCTGGCGGAGCATCTTTTTGAATCTAAACGTGACATATTGGCATTTATCTTTATCTTCTTTGTCCCATTTATCACTAAGTTTAATATCGCCTAAAGCAACCTGTGCGATTTGGCTAGGATAAACAACAATGGTCTTAACTGTTACAATTTCAGTATTGTGGGAACAATGAGATTTTTCTAATTCAATTCTACCGCAAACAGAGCTGCTATTTATTTGTCCGGATGACTGAGCAGTAATTGCCAAATTGCCCGGTTCTTCTGTAACACTGCCAAAATAATCCTTTTTATCCGGACTTCTGTTAACACTGAATAATGAATTTATAAAATCCTCGTTTTTTGCGGCATATTTCTGAGCTTCCTGCCAGTTCTTGGCATCTTCCTTAGCACGGGTGAACAAGGTCAGCGCGGTTTGATAATTTACTCCATTTCGTCCGGCGGCTTTGAGATACTTTTTAATTTCCACGAGGCTGGGATTGGGATCACACCAGTGTTTATTCAGGCACACGGCATATTCGTAATGTGCCTCCACCGGCGGTTCCGTCTTTAGCGCCATCACCTTGGCGTATTGTTCCACGGCCTCATCCCATTTCTCGGCCTTGTAAGCGGTCTGCGCTTCCTGCAAATACTGGTCCATCAGAACTTCCGGCGGCAAATCGTCATCCGCGGCCTTAACGGTGTTGGTTGCCTGACATTTTGCACGGAAGACTGCCGGCCCACAGTTCATGGCAATGATCGTGGCCAATAGGAGTAATGTTTTCATAACGTTGTCGGCGGTTCTCTATGGGTGATTCCGTGCCGGCGCTTGCAAAGCACAAGCCACCGGCACGGGAATTTATTTCAATAGCAATTGATAACCCGGCCGAACTTGGACCAACTCTGAACCCCCGTGCCATCATTGCGGTAAGTGAAGCGCACTTCCGCGCCGCTGATGGGGAAGGTCACGTTTTTCAAGCAGCCGGAAACGTAGCCTTCGCTCTGGGTCCGATTCTTGTCGGGCATGATGGTGCCGATATAGCCATTGGGCATCCGTTCCTTGGAATTATCGCTCTTGATGAAGTCGGCATCGTTGATGGTCACTTCATACATGGTTTTGGCCGAGGTGTTTTCCAACATCCACTGGTATTCGGAGGTGTCCTTGTCCGGCTTGGTGCGCAAGGACAGGATGGCCACGACGGTGCCGCTGCTATCGCTGAGCTTGGCAAATTCTCGCCAAGCTCCCCAAGTAACAGCGGAGGCGGTAAGGGTGGAAAGCAGGGACAGGATGACGAGGAATACCGGCCATGGTTTGCGTAGTTGTTTCATGATAATTGTAATGTTTTGGTTTAGTTTATTGCGGGCCGCGTGCTCGGTCCTTTTATAATCGACGGCGAGAACCTGGTGGCGATAATCGCTGGCTTACGGGGCCAGTTTATACCCATCGAAAGGGTGCCGATTTGTCGATGGCATGACTACACCGTTCTTGGCGAACTGGACGCCAAAAAATGGCTATTCGCAAGGTGTTGGTGCAATCAGGTTGCGGGGAAAAGTAGTTTTCCGGCTGGCAGCTTGGGGGGGTGGCTTTCATGAAGATGCAGGTTTACCTGTTTTGTCAGCCCAGAGGCCAAGCGCTGGCTACAAGCCATCCAAGACTGGTCAGAATCCCAACCAGGACCGCCTCATAAATCAACCAGCGCCATAAGGCGGCAATACCGTCGCGCGTGTGCCAGTCGGCATTGAAGGCGAAGACAATCACAGTAACGATGGCCAGCAAAGCAACTGAAAGCGCAGCGACCAGACCCGCCACCCAAAACCCATGCTGCACCGCAGTCCAGCTTAAATGCTCGCGTATTTGCGGATTTTGCCCAACGAGGTAAACGCCCATGCCGAACAGAATTGCCCACGGCCCATAGCGAAAAATGATTAAGCCGGTATAAACGAGTTTGGAATACCAAGATGACGGGTTCATAACACCGGTGATCCAACTGATATTTTCAACGCGTCGAGCAAAGTACTTGCGACAGGTGGAAAATATTATGTGCGCATATTAGTCGCAGGTAACCAGACCGGAACTTAATGCTGCGGTTGCGGCAATATTGAGGAAAGAAAGCCAAAGAACACCGGTACCGGAACGGTGTTCAGCAACAAACCCAGCAAGCCCAGTTCCCGGCCGTCTTTCCGACAAAGGGCGACCCCACTCAAAATCATACCCAGACAATTGGCCAGCAAAACCAGAATGGCAAAGGGGAGCACATTGAGTGTCGCCCCCATGTCGGCAGCCACCCCCGCCAGGGAATCACGATTCGTGGTGGAGGTCATCGTCAAGGCCGCCACGGACAACATCAAATATGCCACGACCCCCATGCCGCCGAGGCTGACTGAGGCGATAGCAATGCCGCAATTCGCGGACTTGAGGCGAGCTGGGGGTGGACATTGGCTCCCCGCATTGGGTTCATCGTTTACTGGCAGAGTCATAGTAAAACTGGAATTAGTCCGGTTAAAGAGTTTGGTTCAATCAGAACCGTTGCGTATGTAATACACTTTTGCGGTCATAAAAGCAACCACAAAACGCACATTTATAATCGTTGCCAAAACAACCGTTTTTATTTAGAAATAGAGTCGAATATGAAAACGACCAATAAAGCTGGCAAGCGACTGCGCATTGCCGAGGCGGACATCACGGCGCTGCTGACCTCCACCAAGATGACGCGCGGTGAACTGGCCAGCCTGTTGAATATTAACCCGGCCAGCCTGAGCCGCTGGGCCGACCCCCGAAATCCGCAAGCCCCGACCAGCACGACCTATCTGGTGCTCATCCCGCTGCTTCTGGCCGCCGGCGTAGAGATATTGCCATCGCCCGATCTGGCGATGGTGCAAAAACATCTGGCTACTTTCAAAGGACTGGGCTTGTTAAAGGAAGACGAATTGAAGAATGAAAAGGTGAAGCGGACGCTCTACCGCGCCATCTCGGTGCTCAATAGCGAGGAGGTGGAAGCCTCCCGCCGCTTGTTCAGCGCTCTACAGGAGGCGTGGAAGAAAGTGGATGAATCTCTGTTGCACAAGCGGTGAGCTTATTTGAAACGCAATCGTATTTTGCCGATTTGACCGGAGGCTTCCTCCACACGTTTGTCAGCGCTTTTCTTTTGCTGCTTGCGGATTAAGTCTTGGCGAATTCGTGCAAGGCTCCCGGTTGGTCATCCAACTGAAGTCATGACCAACGGTTAAGTCTTATCACCGTCCCGTGCCAAGTCCCTTTTTGTAAAATAATTTTTTGCCCCTGAAACGGTGGCCTCAAATTCCCAGCCCATGCCGAAGCGCCCCCCCCCGCCCCTCACCCGCATTGATTACTGCCTCGATTTGTTGTTGCAATGTTGTTACACAAAACGCGCTTTCTGGTGCACTTTGGTGCGTGATTCGAGTCTGGTCGGTTACTCGGCCGTGACTTGATGAAGATGCAAATTCGCCTGTGTTCATGGTGTTAAGATGCAGGTTTATGCACCGTTACGAAATTGTGAAAAAAATCGTAATTTGGCTTCGACCCCCTCCGTCGGCACCATTAAAATTAGGGCTTTTTTACAACCTCGAACTGTTGTTTTTGGCAAAATCAACAATCGAAGACTCATTCCCCGTCAGCAAGTTTGATTTCAAATCTGAAATACAGCTTAGGAACAACGGCCTACATCATTTTGCCATGGCGTGTTTTCAAAACTGCCGTTAAGGATTTGCTGCCGCCGGATCAAGGATCTGAATCATGGTTGCCGGGCCTAAGTCATCTGGCGGCAGCCACGAACGCAGCGCCCAGACGATATTTTTTGCGGGTGTGACTTCCAGCGCCTGCACTGTTGTCGGCCAGTCGGATATATTTTTGGCGCCATTCGGACACCAGTTGCAAAACACGGTGTTGCCATTCGGCAATCGCTCTGCGCCTTGTATGGTGAACAACTTAATTTCTCCCGCGTCTTTCTGCGTGAACTCCCAAACCGTCTCGCCCGCTGGATTTACTTCGCGCAAATAGCCTCTCGCGTTGCCGGACAACAGGGTGTTGCCGTTCGCCAACCGCACCGCCGCCCAGACGCTCGGCGCTTTTACGGACCAGATTTCTGTGCTGTTCAAATCATATTCCACCACTTTGCCCTCACCCATGTGCGGCACGAGCAAAGTGCCCGCCGGGGTCAAGCGAATATGCCGAAACTGCGCGTGGATGTTGGTTACGCTCGTGGGAATTGGAATCGTCCGTTCGATTAAATTAGACGAAATATTAAAAATCATCGCCTGCGCCGGATTACCGTTGCGCATGATCAGCACGCGGTCGTCGCCGAGATACTGCGCCGAGTGAACTTCCGTGCCAACCGGTGCATCGTAATTCCACACCAGTTTTTTGTCCGGCGAAACGATGCCCGCGCCGGACATCCGCGAAAAGACCACATTGCCGTTCGGTAACAAACCAACGTCATCAAATTCCTGAATACCGCCGCGCGCTGCTTTCATCGGCATGGTGTAGTGCCAAACAATTTTGCCACCGCGCACGA
>Ga0208507_1000612_pt1 | contig 22257 bp, 39 predicted proteins | sample CryBogCBH12Aug01_FD_184626 | JGI IMG/M metagenome (GOLD analysis project Ga0208507, IMG submission 184626) | Freshwater microbial communities from Crystal Bog, Wisconsin, USA - CBH12Aug09.1 (SPAdes) (version 2) | ecosystem: Environmental > Aquatic > Freshwater > Lake | place: Crystal Bog... | reverse complement strand
TTCCTGAAAACAAATATCTTGCCAACTCATGACTAGGTACTTAACCCCATCTTCAACATAAGGGAAGTATTTTAAGTATTCCTCACCTTTGTCATCATTCATAGTTCCGAATCTGACTCTAGCTCCGACTTCTATAGGCATATCTTCTCTGCGACCATTAGGCAATTTCTTGCCAGGACCTACAGCGATGACAGTTCCCATATTTTCCACTTCTTTGTTGTCAACATAAATAATGCTAGAAAGCTCTCGCACATCAGGTTTAACTACAATTTTGTCTAGCAATGGCTTTAATTTCATGGTTTTCTTGGCCTTCCTGGTTTCTTTTTTGGTTGTTCTTCGCTAAAAGTAACAGTCAATCCAGAGGTGATGGCCTCAATTACATGGTTTTTAGGGTAATCCCACTCTCCACACCAGTCTTCAGTCGATTTATTAACAGAAGTAGGGAACCTTTTACAGATTCCCATTCTTTCACCAACAGAAAAAAATCTGCAAGATTGGCAACTATCCATGGTTTGCATACTCCCCATGATACCTATTTCTAGCTTCTATTACAGCATTTTTGGCTAATTCTATAGTATCAAAGCTTCCAAGAGATAAAACTGCTCGGTATTTATTTCCTGATTTTGTAACACCTTTTGCGCCAGTTTTGCTATCTTTTCTTAATTTTGAATTAAGACAATTTTGAGCATAAGTGGCTTCTCTAAGGTTTTCTATTGAATTGTTGTAAGCATTTCCATCTATATGGTCTACAACTTCAGGCATATAGCCATGAAACATCATAAAAATAAGCCTATGGTTACCATAAAGCTTTTTATTTACTGCTGTTTGAAGGTATCTGCCACCATTAGTGCCAGCTTTATTACCATTTCTTTTTTTCCAATAAAGAATACCATCACAATAATTAAATAAATTGTGAAGTAATTCTTTAGTCAGTATAGTTTCGGTAGCCACTTTGTATCTCCGATTTACATTGTTGGTCAGATAAGGGGGGAGTAAGTGAGGCTTCCCCCTTTATCGCTTTTCTATTTAGTTCTTTTTCTCATACTTATCTTCCATCGCATAAGTTGTGCGCTTATGGTCATAGCAGATACCGCTAGTACGGCCTGTATTGAACTCTTTGTCAGAGCCAATAGCATCTTCTTTACCCATTGCAACACCACCACGATGCGACTTTTCCATGCGCTCACCAGACATATCTGCCTTGCTTGCACCTTTAGGAACTACTACACCCTTAGCAGGAATACCTGCTGTAGAGTTTGGATTGCTTGTTTTGCCCATTGCCATTTTGTTTTCCTTTTGATCAAAAAGACTAGAAATATTCTAGTTTTAACATTTTGCCTTATTGATTATCCATGTCAAGCATTTTAATTAAGCGAATAGCAGCATCTACGGAATCAATTCTGCTTACTGGTCCACCTCGCCATTCTTGCATAAATTTGACTTGGGGCTCAGTAAAAGTTGACTTGCTATCTTTCTTTATTTCACAAAGGACACTATGTTTTTTATAACCAATCAGAATATCTGGACAGCCTTCTCCAACTCTTGAAAGATTAAGGACAGAAGCTCCTAAAGCAATAAAAGTATGAATTATTTGCTTTTGGTTCTCATCTACCCTTTTTTTATAATAGGTCATCTAAAAGTTCTCTAGTTTTCTCAATGAGCTGTTCTTGGCTAAACCCCCAATAAGAAGTGAACTTTTTAGCTCCAGCAAGGTGAATACTGGCATCTCCAAGCCTGTGATGCCAGGCACACAAGGGAATGACTGGACTGAGGTGTCTAGGCATACCAAATCTTCGGCAATGGTGTAGCTCTGTTGGTGTATCGGTTGTTTGAATTCCATTTTGCCTACACAATATGCAGCCCAATCTTGCCAGCTTTGCATATTTTTCCTTTTCTTTTTTAGTTGTCATGAGCTACATCTTCTAGCTTTAAAGTTGTTTCTACAAGTTCATTGGCAATTTTATAAGCCAAATTCTTGTTCTGAGAAATCATTGCTTTGTAATACTGGTCTAACAGGCTTTTGGCTGTCAAGAAGGGCATACTGAAGTCTTTCATCTTTTTTCCTTAAATTTAAATTTCTGTAGATAACTCCATCATGCCATTTTTGATCTTGAGATTGGTTGTACAGCACAAGCAATTCTTCTAATTTAAGCCAGATTGGTAAAGTTTCATTTTCAAAACAAAAAGCATAAATCAATGGTGCTTCTGGTGAACCAAAGGCTTCCATCATCTTTGGCAACAACTCAAACTCTTTTTTCTTAAAATTTTGAGTTCCTTTGACAGCTACTACAAAGGTTTTGCCTTTGGAATTATTAATAACATAGTCTGGCAAATTCCTTAAAACTGAGTTAATCCTCCAAAAATTAGGTACATTGCCTTGGTTTTCATCAAATCCTAGTCTTTGAAATTGACAATTATTTTCTTGGCAATAAAGCTCAAATAGGACTTCTCCATAGCTTTTACCAGCTCCGACCCTTTCAGAATAAGAATTATTGCCATTACTCATTACATATTCCCTTGTCTGCGATTGCTTGATAAAGTGCGCCAAATATCAATAATTCGCATTTCATGGTTTCTTTCATTGTCTAGCTCTTTGAATTGAATAAAAGCTTTGATATGGGCCTGAAGTGCTTCATCATATTTAAGGCTCGCTATGGCTTTTGCTTCTCTCTCGGCTACTGTCCCCTCAGCTAGTAAGAAAGAATGGCTCTTAGCCTGTTTTATGGCTTCCTCAAGGTATTTAACCTGTCCTCCTAATGCTGCATGACTTCTATCTGTAGAAGAAAGCTTAATTAGGGCTTCTTCTACCCTATTTTCATTTAATTGCTCAAGATTCATTATTTCCATTCTCCTTTTTTATCAGCCCTATTACCTCTAACCCATTGCTCTTCAAAATCTCTTACCAACTGCCACTCCAACTTATGCTTATGCATATATTCCCTAAAAGCCTTTAAACCCCATTGTCTGCGCCACATAATCAGTTGGCGAACAGCGCATTGATGACGATACTTTTCTTCATTCATGCCTTCAATTTCATAGTAAATTGCTTAATCTTCGCGATTGCTTCTTCTCTCATTTTTGCGCCAGCATCAATTTCTGCTTGAGTCTTTTGATGGGTAAGAGTTCTTTCAGGCTTTACTGGAATCCGACCAGCTTGACTGCATAGCTCCTTAAATGCCATTGGAGTGGTCACAAATCCCTTTGCATCAAGATTATTCAAGGCAAAATCAAGGATTGGCCTGTAAGTTAAGTAATTGCCAATCATCTCTTTCCAAACATTCATGACAGCCAAAACATTCATATCACCCCAATGATTAGTGATTTTTGCTCCATAAATGATGGAAAACATCTTAAAAACATACTTGATACCTTCATCTTTGGTAAAAAAATCAGATTCTTTGTATTCTCTGTCCATCACTTGTTTCCTTCAATCTGAGCCCAAAAGTTACTCATCTTGGTTTCTTTTGGTAATGCTGATTTCTTTTGATTTCTTACCCAGTTTCTCCAAGTAGCAAACCAATCAAGTTTTGTTCCTTTTGAACCAGGAACACTAGCCCAGTAATCTACAAATTGAACCCAAATTTCTTTAGGATTTAAGTCTTGTCTTTCGCTTCTGCAAAAGTTGTACCAATCTTCAGGAATACTTTCTAATGCCAATCTGTAAGCTTTGGGAGCTTTAGCGACCTCAATAGTATTTAATACTGGTGAAGGTGATGGTGATGGTGATGGGCATTCATTAAGCATTGCTTTAGCATTGCTTGTAGCATTTTTCCATCTAGCTTCAGCAGCTTTTACAGCTCTTTCATGCTTTTTTGTCTGATTTACCTTAGCTTCAGCCATTTCTTGCTCAACTCTTTTGTGAATCCAGAATCCTTGCTCAATACTAAAGAATGGCTTTAGCATTGCTTTAGCATTGCTCCAAGCATCAGGAGTGAGCTTGCATATTTGAGCCAAAACCAAATCATTGTCAGGCAGCTTTCCAGACCGCCAATAGTCCATTAGAAGCAATAAATATGCTCCATGTTGCTCGGTAGATAGCCTGGCTGTGTCAGCTAAGTAATCGCCTATGTATAAAGGCATCCAAATATCAGCTTTCATATTTAACCCTTTGCAAAAATGTCAGGTCTAAGCATTTCTCTGGTAATTCGACCTTTAGACAGCTCCTCAATTTTGCGAATATGTTTAATAGGAATATTGGTGCGAGCTTTCCATTGATAAATAGCTGTTTCCCTTAAGCCCAATAGCTGTGCAAGCCTATAAAGGCTGCCAAATTCAGTCTTTAATTCCAAATAAATGTTCATGATTTCTCCAAAAGTTATGGTATATTAGCACAAATAAACAAGAAAACAACAAACAAAAAATATTTATTAAAAAGTGTTGCAAAGTGGTTTTTTAGTGTATAGTTACACCTATGCAGTAAATTTTATTAACCAAGTGATGAAGGAATAGTGATGACAACAGAAACCAACAAAATTGATGAATTAGGTTACTTAATGGCTCAAATTGCTAATTTAGAAGCAAAAGCTGAATTGATTAAGAATGAAATTAAAAATCAAGGTGAAGGCTACTATGAAGGTAGTTTATTCAAAGCCTGTGTAACCCTTAGTCAGCGCAATACTGTAGACAACAAAGCAGTATTCAAGGCTTACAGCATCCCTGCTGAGTTCTTGGCTCAACATACCAAATCTACAGCAGTTATTACTCTCAAATTGACAGGAAGGGAATAATCATGAACAAGTTTTTTGAGGTAGTTGGAATAATAGGTCTTGGTGTAGTTCTTGGATTGATGTTTGCTTATGCACTTTTAGGAGGGTTTTAATATGAATAAAGCTGATGCTTACTATGAGCCAGAAGATGATGATATGGACTCTGATGAGCTGCAATATGAAGTCAATGAGCTTATGAAGGATGAATTTAACCCTTGTAAATGGGGTCCTTTCAATGAAGCTTTTTCTGGAGTACAAGACCCAGAAGTTATTAAGCAATTAGAAGAAATGCTTGAAAACAAAGATTTTGAAGCTTTAGGTCGCAAATTATGGTGTTTGTCTTATGAATACAATGAATACTATGCAACTCGCATGGTTACCGAACAATACTAAGGAGTAAGTGATGACTACAAAACCAGCAACAATCGACTACAAAGAAGATGCAATTTGGAATCGGTTTAATAAAGATGAAGCCTTGATTTCTCAGCTAATCATTCTTAAAAAGTATCTTGAAAATGAAGATTCCATCAAAGGCCATGCAGTATCAATGCTTGATGGATTGGTCGATAAATTGATTTGCGACCAGATTGATATGATTTCTGAAGCCAAAATACCATACTAAGGAGTAAGTGATGAAAACTTTTAATGAATTAAGACTTATCAATGTCAATGAACATACAGAAAGAAAAGGTAAATTTACCTACCTTTCTTGGACTTGGGCAGTAGACCAGCTTCTACAAAATGACCCATCAGCCACTTGGACTTTTGGTGACCCTGTTTACTTCAATGAATCAGTAATGGTTTTTTGCACAGTAACCGCTATGGGTAAGTCTATGACTTGCCAAATGCCTGTTATTAACAATATGAACAAGGCCATCTCCAACCCTAATGCAATGGATGTCAATACCGCTATGATGCGCTGTTTGGTTAAGTGCATTAGCTTGTTTGGCATTGGTCTATACATTTATGCTGGTGAAGATTTGCCTGATGAAGAAATGCTTGATTTAACAGCAGAGGCCGACAAATGGGTTTTAGCTATTAGTGGAACTAAGACTATGGATGAGCTTAAAGAAATCTATGGCGCAGCTTATAAAGCTCTCAGCAAAGACAAAACAGCAGTAGAAAAGATTGCTAGTGCCAAAGACCTTCAAAAAGGCACTTTAATGGCATTGCAAGCATGAGCTGGGCCGATAAAGTAGCCATTACAACAGTTGCAATAACTGCTGTAATTTTGATGACAATGATTAGATTAGCGATTAGATTGGGGGGTATATGACTACTTTTACTACTGAAGATAGGGTTGCTGTTGAACAAGGCACAGATGCCTGGCATCAACTTAGATTGGGCAAGGTTACAGCTTCTAGAGTAGCCGACATATTGGCTAAGACTAAAACAGGGCCATCCGCATCAAGACAGAATTACCTTATTGAATTAGCTTTACAGCGCACTACAGGCATCATTCAAGAATCTTACACCAATGCAAGCATGGAATGGGGTGTTCAAAATGAGGGAAATGCAAGGGTTTTATATGAAATCACTACCAATAATTTTGTCGATAGAATCGCTTTCATTGACCATCCTAGTATTAAGTGGTTTGGTTGTAGCCCTGATGGTCTTGTGTCTAATGGGGGGCTTGTGGAAATTAAGTGTCCTAATAGCACAACTCATTGGGAGTATTTCAAATTTAATAGACCGCCTCAAAAATATGTAATTCAGATGCAAGCGCAGATGGCCTGCACAGGCAGACAATGGTGCGACTTTGTAAGCTTTGACCCCAGGATGCCTGACCGAAGCCAGTTGCTAATTGTTCGAGTTGATAGGGATGAGGCTTTTATTGCTGAAATGGAAGCAGAAATTAAGAAGTTTTTAGATGAAGTGCAAACCGAAGTAAATTTGATGAAGGGAATTAAAGATGGGAATTGAATATTATTTAAAAGCTGCTGTATCTGAATATACCGACAAAGATGGGCAACAAAAAAAGCGGTATCAAACTGTTGGCATAGTTACCAAAACTAAAAAAGGTGACCTTATGGCTAAAATTGAAATGTTGCCTTTATTGGGTATGAAAGAAGGCGCATTTTGGTGTTATTTAAATGTCCCTGAAGATAAACCTGATACCAAAACTAATAACTTGGCTGACATGGAATCTGATATTCCTTTTTAAGGAGGCATTATGAATGAACATATATGGACTGCATCAGGAACAGATATTACAATTCGGTGGAAACTTCATGGTTGGATTCCACCATCAGAATTGCAAGAATATAAAGATAAATGGAAGTATTACCAAAATTTACCTTTAAGAAATCTAGATGATGCAGCTAAAGAACAGTATGAACAAGTAATGCGAAAAGCTAAAGTATTGAGGATTAAATAATGGCAACTAAATTAAAGGTACTTGTACCTGCTATAAAAGAAAAATCTGGCAAAGTGATAGTGGCTAAGTCAAAAGCTTATAGCCATGATGAACTTAAAAAGATGGTTGGTAAAGCAGCCAAAGGCGCAAAGCATGAATTTGAGCTTTCTAATGGTCGAATTGTGACTCGCAAAGTTGCAGCTAAAGTAGCTGAAAAAGCTGGCGAAGTACCTAAGTCTGTTGGAAAAAAACTTCACAGCCATGATTTGCGAAGGGCTGAAGGCATTAAAAAGAAAAAGATGTAATGACAGATGACCAATGCCTTATGTTTGGCCTTGCCATAATATTTGGCTTTGGCATCATTATTTTGTATTTAATCGGACAAGACTATGACAGATGAACCAGTTCCATTTGGAGGGAACTTAAAGACTCCATCAGATGATTGTGAAGAGGCATTCTTTGCGCTTTACCCAGACTTTTTCTATGAAGGCTCTACGGCCCTTAATTTATGGACTCAGGCTTGGTTTAATGCATTAGATTGGGTTGAAGATAATAAAAAACTAATTCAGCTTATATGAGAAAGAAAAAAATTCGAGTTACCTATGAATCTAGGTATAAAGAATTACTTAAAGATTATCAAAATGTATTAGATAAAATGGGAAAACAAACTGTCAGAATTATTAAGCTTCAAAAGCTAATTCGAGAAGCCCATTCTATTATGATGAATCATATAGACTTCAAAGAATAAAGGCAGTTAAGCCTACACTCAAGGATGCAACAAGTAAGGGCTTTTTAGGCTTTCGACCTTACAGTTAGTAGTTGCCAAATTGATGCCTTTATGCCCCTAATATATCCATAGCTTTATGGATTTTATTAATTCGGTCATCTAGGCCTAAAGTACCACCATTGATGCGCTTGGTCATAGTATTCCAATCTTCAGCCTCAGCAAGGGCATTTAAGCCCTTTTTGTTCCAAAACCAGCCAGCAGATAGGCAAGCCCACTCAGGCTCTAAAAGAAGGCTTGGTTCGCTTGTAAAAGGCTGTCCTAAGGCATCGCCACATACTTGGTAATTAGACCGCCCTGTTAGCTGTATAACCCCTCTGCCATGAAACTTCCAGCCATCGCCATCTTGGGTATTGCCAAGGTCGGCTCTACCGCCATAAACCTTGTTTGCAATCATTTCAGGGTTGTTTGCATACTTTTCGGCAGTATTGGCATCAGGGAATCGAGAGGGCCATACTCGCATCAAAGCCCCTGCGCTGTAATGAAGGTTTTCTTCTAAGGTTTTAAAGTTATTAGATTCATGCTGACATTGTCCAATAAAGGCAGCTTGTCGCTTTGGAGTATCTATGCCATATTTGGAAAAAGTATCATTTAAAGGTTTAAGCCATTTTTGGTCTATGCCAAGGGCTTGTAATTGCTCATTCGTCATTATCTGCTTGCCCTATTTTCACACCAGCTACCAACCCTACGAATGCACCAACCACCATTTGAAAGGCTGGTGTAATAGCTTCAAAAATTTTAGTATTGTCTATTTTATCGACAAAAAGACCTACAAGTAACACTCCCACCATAGACACAAGGATGAGAGTAAGTGTAATGGTAGCAAGTAAAGTGACATAAGCACTAAGTTCTTCTTTTTTCATTTGATTGCATCATATTGTTTATAACAAGCATCTAACCCTGCTCTTATTGTGTCTGCTCTGGCAGCTTCCCTGATAAGAAATTTTGCATCCTCGGCATAAAGGGTTGCCCCAGTTCCACCTTGTCCATTGCTGGCTTGGTCGGTGCGACTACTGCGCTTCCGCAGCTCGCTAATAGCATCGACAAGCTGGTTATTAATAGAATTGATTTGAGCATCTTTTGCCTTTCTAATTTCATCGGTAGCAAGCTGGGCTTCTCTTTCTTTCTTTTGAGTTTCTGCTATTTGGTCTGCTTTGTATTGAGCAAACCGACTAGCTTCAAAACTATAGCCCATATACCAAGAGCCAACTAATGCAATAACTGCTGCGCCAATCTTTATCCAAGTGAAAATGGGCAAAGGAAACATTACACAAGCCTTGGGCTAAAAGCAAAAGTAGCAGGGTAATCTTTGATTAGCTCTGTATTGTCATGCCATTGGTCAGGGGTAATAAAGCCAGGCTCAACTAAAGCTTTAATGTTCCATCCAAAGTTTAAATATAGAGTTTTGCCAAACATAGGCTTGTATAAGACCCATTGCCATAAACCATGACCTTTGACCAGTATGCTTCCAGGCTTAGTTGGGCTGCAATCTAAATCGCCTGTGTAACTCATGCCTGTAGAACCATCAAAGGTTTTAACTGCAAAGCCATAAAAAGGATTGCGCCAAAGCCAATGAACTTCTGACCACCAACAAGGAGGAAAGTTAACTTTAAATCCATCATCACCCCATAAACTATTGTCAGGGGTTTGAAACCAACTTAACCAGCTAAACAGTCTTGGCTCTGTAGCTTTTGCGGTTGCATTGTTAATCCAGCCATATTCGCCCTTACAAAATATAGGCAAAATGAAAGCCAATGGGTAAGTTAAAACTGTGCCAATAAGATTAATAATGACTAAGAATGGATAAAGTATGTAGCTCATTGAATACCTTCGCTGGTTTTAAATCTAAGAATAGCAACAACTATTCCAATTAATACCAAAACTAAACCATAGTATTTATCAGAAATAATATTTTGAAGGTTTGAAAAGTTATCATACAAAGCCCCAAATATAACAAGGGCCAAAGAAAACCACATAGTTTTAGAACTATGAACTCTTTTCATTTTCTAACAAAAAATATATCTGTTAAAAAGCTAATTACAGCACCAACAACAGAGGCTACACCCATTAAAGCCCAAAGACTGCCTTTAGACCTTTCAGCCATAACTAACAGTTCTTTTAAATCTTTTCTAATTTCAGTAAGTTCTGATTCCATAGACTCAACTTTGTTCCATAGAACACCATAGCGCACTAAATCAATAGAGCCTCGGTCATCCATTATGAACTCCATGTAGCAATCGGTTGTTTTGGGAATACAGGATTAGCTACAGGATTAACAGCATAACCTCTAACAATATTGCGATAAGCAATAAATTCAGCTTGATTAGTCAAATAAGGGTTATTTGTAGTGCTGGCAACATCAGGAATAGTGGCCCAATCTGTTGCATATAGCAAGGCACTAGCTTGTTGTTGGCAAGCAGCATTAGCAGCATTAGCATTCAAAATAGCTATTTCTGCATCACAAGCAGCTTTTGTAGGCTCTGCAATATCGGTGGAATACCATGACAAAGTTTCAAAATCATTGTCATTGGTCATGCTCCATTTAGCATTAGGGGTCAATGCTGTAATAGCATCTGCATAAGTAGCACTCATGATTCGTAAATCTCCAATAATGTAATGACAGCAGTTGCACCTAAACCAATATTACCTAAGTTTTTATTATAAGTAAGAGTTCCACCGCCTGCTGCCATATAAACTGTATAAGTTGTAGAAGCAGTAGTATTAGGAGTATCTAAATAAGAAAAAGAATTAGATGCTAATGTTTCGCCACCACTAATACTTCCCATAGTTGTAAAGACTGAGCCTGAACCAGCAAGGTTTGTAGTATTGCGATAAAGAGTAAATCCACTAAAGTTACCTGTAGAGCTATCAGCCCCAAAGCTAACTAAAGCTAATATTTTGCTATTTAAAGAGCTAGGAGTAATAGTAGCTGTATGGCCTGTAGTTACCAATGAGTTAGAAGTAGTGGATGCAGTTGTTGTAAATGTTTGCTGAACCATCTGAACAATGACTCCAGGGGCAGTTAATGCTCCTGTTACCGCCAATGTTCCTGAAACTGTAGCATTACCTATAACAGGCAAAGTACCACCTACTACATTCAAAATGCCATATAAATTGTCATAGGTAGCAATTTGATTATTGCCTGAATCAGTCAATACAAATTTATATGAATTTCCATTTGTTAACCAAATCTCTTGTGGAGGCCTGCCATCTGTTCCTAAAACAATAGGATTAGCATTTGCTGTGCTTCCTGAAGAAGTTGTATAAGTTGCTAAAGGAGTGCTTGAACCAGCTTGGTATGTATATAAAAGACCGCCAGCTAAAGGTAATCCTGTAGTTGTAAAAAATTGAAATCCATTACCAATGGGAGATAGTAAGACTGACATTATTGTTCCTTATATGTTGGATTTCCAGATAATAAGCCTCTAAGAGCTGTAGCTGGAACATTTTTAGTTCTAGATTCAAATTTAGGTATTTCACCCAATCTCATCATATCGGCAAGTTTAGCTACAGAATTATTCTTATTAATATTAGCAATTTGTTTTGCGCCAAAAGTGCTTCCAGATAACAAAGCAGCAGATAGATTTCCGCTTAAAGCATGAGTTCCTACTGTGCTTAAAACACCCATTACAGTATCAGGAGCAAATTTAGAAATAAGGTCTAAAGTTTTTTGAGTTGCGCTTCCTTTAGCAACTTGTTTTATTGCTTCTTGTTCTTCAGGTGTAAAAAGCCTCATGCGCTTATCATTTTTTGCCAAACTGTTCATTTGGTTTTTTAATGATGTTGATAAACTTTGATTAGTAAATTGAGCATCATTTACCATGTCATCAAAAATTTCAGCTTTTTTAAGTCTGGAATATTGAGTTCTAGCATCTTTCCATGCTTGAGCACCTTGAGGATTTCCAGCAGTTAAGTGTTGGTCTGGCGCATTTAAAACATAATCATCAAATTCATCTTTTAATTTTGAAGCCAACATTCTCACTTTAGGATTGCTAGAAACTTGCTCTCCAGCAATAATTTCTCTTAAAGCTTGTAACTCTAAATAATCTTTTGGCCTAGATGTATTTTTTAATTCATCTAATGCGCCTTTAATTCCTGAATAAGTGCTTGAATTTTCAGCATATCCAAATTGCCTTAAATCTTTACCAACTTGGTCCATATGAGCCGCGAATTTATCTGGAGCAAATTGAATGCCTGATTTTTCAGCTTGGCTATAAAGATTTTTTGCGGTAGCAGCAAGTTGTTCTTGAGAAGGCGCATTTAAAGACCTTTGCTTTAATGAAACTCCAAAAGGTGCGCCAACAGTAGCCCCAGCAAGCATAGCCAAATAGGGGTTGTCAGTTTTTTCATAAACAGCTTGTCCTGCCACAGCAGAAGGAATTGCAGCAGCAATTTGTGATTTAGGTGCAGCAGCAGCAGATTCAGCAACTCCTCTTACAAAAGGAGAAGCTGCTGTAGTAGCTAATCTAGTAACAGCAGGTAGTTCTGCAGCAGTTCCACCCATTGCACTACCAGCAGTTTCAATCATTCTTTCTGGGCCAGTTTGCGCTACAGGCAAACCAAGTCTAGTCATGTATTGTTGGATTAAATCGCTTGGCATTCCTAATTTAGGAATATTAGTGCCTGCAAATTTGTTTATGCCACCTGTAACAGCATTAATACCAGTATTTAATACATCACCAACAGGAAGTGCAACAGAGCCTACAAGAGCACCAGCAGGGCCTGCCAAAGTTCCACCAACAGCAGCACCAGTTACAGCAGGAGTAGCACCTCTAGCAAACAATCCAGCAGCTCTAGGCAAAGTTAAATTAGGCTTTGGTTGTAGTTCTGATTCTGGAATATTGGTACTTCCAGGCAAAGATTCTGGGCTTACAAAAAGTTTATTGTTTTCAGCAAGGTTTACACCTTCTAAAACTTTATCAAGATACTTTTCTGGGTCTTTAGTTTTAAATCCACCATAAGCTTTCATGGCCTTTACATAATCGCCACCATGCTCTTTATGCAGTTGGCTAATGTAATAGTCCATTGCAGCTCTAGCTTCATCTTTATTGAATGGATTAAACTCCACTCCTTGTTTGTGAAGCATGGCTACAGTTTCAGGCATAAATTGGCCTAAACCCATCGCACCAGAAGTAGGATTTACAGCAAGCGGATTGCCAGAACTTTCGGTTTGAATAACATTTTCCAAAAGCTTTGCTGGAGTTCCATAGCTTTTTTTAGTATCAAATTTGTTTGATTCTGGAGGTGTATAACCAGAAACTTGAACACCAGGTTTACCTGTTCCAGTTTTACCAGAACCAGGTAAAAGCGCAGGTGCTGCTAATGAATCTGGGTCTACAAAATCTAAAGCCATTATTTGCCCCTAGTAGCAATACCATTAATAACTCGCAAATCTTCTTGAGCTTTTTTATATCTTTCTGATTTTTCCCCACCAAGTTCTTTGGTAATTTGAGTCAATCCTTGTGGGTCAATGCCAGCATTTCTCTTGGCATCAGCCAATCTAATAGAGTCTAAATTTAAATTAGAGTTCCATTTTTGCTGATAATCATTCGCATAGATAGGGTTGTTATTGCTAATTGTTTGTGACTTGTCTACACCATGATTAAACATCTGAACACCATAAGCCAATGCTCTGTTATATCTAGAAGTATATTGAATGGCATCTGGATTCCAAGTAGTCTTACCTGCTGTTTGAACAGCTTGTTCAATTTGCTTCTGAGTACCGCCAGTAACACCCATTTTTCCTGCGCCATAAGCAGGATTTTGTGACAACAAATTGGTTTCATTGGTCAATACATGGCCCAAAATATCATAGTTTGCTGCAGGATTTCTAGTATTAAATTCAGGAATGCCAACATAGTTTCCTTTAAGAGCATTCCATAATTGAGCACCTTGACCAGTATCGGTAACTTGAGATAGTTGAATAGCTTGATTAGCAGCAGATTCAATCTGAACAGCTTTACCAGCTTGCTCTCTTGAAGTATTTACTAAATTATTACCAATTTCTAAATTGGTTGAAGTTTGAGGTGAAAGAGCAGAAACTGCTGGTCTTTGCTGATTTGCAGGTTTATTCATTTGGTCAGGTGTAACACCGCCTTGACCACCACCGCCTACAGCAGAACCACCTACTTGACCGCCACCACCTACTAAATACTTTGTGCCTGGAGGCAAGCCAGAATTGTCCCCAGGTTGAGCAACAAGCTCTGTGCCTGGTGTTAAACCTAATGCAGTTGCTTGGCCAGCTTGAGTTCCTGGTGTTTGAGAGGAAAGTAATTGATTTCCTGTAGCCAAAGGAGCAGTAACACCACCAAGATTGGTTTGAGATGCTTTTGGATAAAGTGCATCTAATTGACCTTGTGCATTTAAAGACCTAGCCATACTTTGTGCAAGCCAAGCTTTTAATTGAGATAAATTTCCACTTGCAGGAAGCCCTGCTAAAGCTTGTTGAACAGCAGCATCAGGAGTTCCTGCATTTTTTGCATGAACTTTTACTGAATCAATAATATCTTGAGCTGTTAAATCAGGCTTATTAATGAGCCTTTGTTGGTCTTGAATAGTATTGGTTAAATGAGCCTGAAAGTTTTGTAATTGCGAAGTATTTGCTTCAGCAGTTGCCTTTCTAGCATTGGCTTGCCCTTGTTCAATTTCAGAAGGCAATAAAGCTTTCTTTTTTTGAACTTCAAGATTTTTTCCAGTAAGGTCAAGAATATCTCCCAAAGAAGTAGCTTTAGGAGCATTTTGATTTCCATAAATACTAGGGTCAATAGTTTGACCTAATTGTGGAACTGAAACTCCGCTTGTGCTGATTGCCATAATTTATTCCTAAGCTATTTGAATTGGTGTAGATGGAGCTTGAATACCAAATCCACCACCTGTTCCACCAGAACCATAATAATTTGGGCTTGAATTACCAATGGTGTTTAAACTTGTTCCACCGCTAGGTATAGAAATTGGTGCATTATTACCACTATTCATTGCGCTATAAGCACCCATAGTGCCTATTGTATTGGCTGTGCTACCATAAATATTGCCTTGAGCAATTTGAGAAGCAGCAGTAGCATTGGCTGAACCTATTCCAAGATTTGCCACATTAGTTGCTGTTCCTAATTGAGCATTAGACTGTCCAGTTGTACCTGCAAGACCTAAATTAGCATTTGCCAAATCAATAGCAGCAATATTGCCTCTTTGAGCTTGAAAATTATTAAATGCATTTTGATAAGCATTTTGAGCATAATTTTGGGTATAGTCACTTAGTGACTTTAAAGCATTTCCACCTATAGCACCGCCAGAAGCATTGCTGGCATTTAAATTGGTCTTTTGTCCAATATCTAATCCAAAAGCATAATTAGGAGCTAAATTAGCATTTAAATCTTGATTGCTAAATTGTTCATTAAAATAAGGATTGCCAGAAGTAAGGCTTGCTAATGGAGTTGCGCCATAATTAGCATAAGGAATAAAATTTTGAGATGCTGTATTTCCAGCAGCAAGTATATTACTTTGCTGTTGTGTAGCAGCATTTGCTTGAGTTTGAGCAGCATTTTGTTGCCCTTGACTAGACAAATAACCTGCTGCAACTGAACCTACAACTACTGCTGTTGCGACTCCTGACATTTAATTTCTCCTTATTGCAAGATTTAGGGCTTGACGATAATCAATAGTAATTTCTTCCCCCAAATTACCGCCTTGGCATCCATTTATAGCCTTATTTGCCACTAAATCAATATTGCCATTATCCCTCAAAACCATAATTCCATTAGCATTTTTTGCATGATTTGTATATCTTCCTACAGGGGTTCTTTTGCCATCTATGCGAGCTGGAGCAATTACCTCTCCTTGAGCAATATTTCCTGTAGCAAATACACCTTTTCCATCAATTCTTGAATTAGCAATCATCATTTTGTAATTGCCAAAAGGCATGGGAATTTGGTCATCCATGTTTTCTGTCTGTTTTCTAACAGTTTCATGGTCAAAACCATATTCAGCAATAGCTAAATAATAATCAGCTACATCAGAAGAATGGTCTAAAGTTAATAATAAATTTTGAGCTTTTTGATTTTCTTGCCAAGTTATGCTTTTTTCAAGAAACATAGATTCAAGCTTTTCTACATCGGTTTCCAAAGTCGCATAAACATTTTGCCAAACCATTTTTTCATGAATATATCCAATTTTTCGACCTGGCTTTGAAACAAAAACTTGAGGAGCAATTAATTCATTTTTTGAGCCATCCTCATTGACCATTGTTACTCTACCAGAAATCATTATGTTTAAATGTTCGGTTTTTTGATAATGACCTATGGACAATGTACCAGCAGGAATGGTGACTTCTCGGATGTAGATATTAGGGCCAAAGCGATGCACTACAGGACAATCTACTTGTTCATGCTTTAAAAATTCAGCTTCTAATTGCTGAACTTTTTCTTCAGTTATAACTTGTAAACTAGACATTGTAATAAGGAACTTTATAAGGCTTACCAGCAACAGTAATATTGATAAATCCAGCAGGGTTAGTAGGCAATACTGCTGCGCCTTTGGAAGCATTAGGCGAGCTACTAAAATTTAGTAAATTCAAAAAATACTGTTGCCAAGACCTAGTTGGCATCTTTGTAGACTCATCTAGCAAAGGGGTCTGTGGATAAGGATTTAATTGAGAATTGCCATAAATCTGATTTGCCATTAGTTTTCCCCTTCTGTAGCTTTAAGGTTAGCTGACACAATTACAGCCTTAATAGGGTCAGAAACCGATACCTCAAAGATTCTATCCCTAGACCAGCCTAATCTGCGCCAAATAGCTCGATTTTGATATTTGCCAATTTTGCCAATACTGACCCAATGTTCATTAGACCAAGTAGAACCGCCATCATTTGACCATCTGAGCATTGCTTGTGGGTTTTTTCCTTGCCCTGTAGATAAGCCTACACCAGGCTGAAACTGAATTTGCATTTCATCAAAATATTGCCTTTGCAAGTCAGTTACTAAATGAGGGCATCTTCGCAATCTGCGAATTTCACCGCCATTGTCTGTGTAGTTATTAGGGTCTAACTCATAAATATTGCCATTTTGCCAATCCCCTACAAGAACCATATCTTGAAAGTTTGCTTGGCAATTTGACCGATGGCGATGGTAAACATTATTGGAGTCTACCCATAACCACTTATGCCACATTTGAGTGGATAAGTCATAGCACCAAGTCAAATCAAGGGTTGGGAAAGAAAGAACATAAACTTCATGGCCTTCTTGTTGATAAGTATAGGCAACAGCATCTTTAATATACTTATTAACTAAAGTATTTTCTACAGCATGGGTTGATATTCTTTGTGGAAAATATCCATTCATTTGAACAATTTCAGCTTGACCACGATTATTCTTAGACAAATAAGCAAAAGAATTACCTAGTTTTGCTACTGAAAACTGAGCTGCCACACCATGCTGACTTGAGCTTCCTGGAATGCGCTGAAAAGGAAATGGGAAAGTTCCAACATCCGACCATACTTCTGTAGTGGTATCGCCTAATAAAAAGACTTGTCCATTGCTTGCAATGATTGACACTAAATTATCTGGGCCAGTAAATTTGCTTGCAAAAGACAAACCATAAGTTACTGGAGAAAGGATATTAGAAGCAGCCCATTGTTGAGTATTAGGCTTGTTGTAAATAAAATAGTTATCAATAATATCTACTACATTAGCACCTTGAAATGCGCCATCTGTGCTTGGAATAACTGCAAAATTTACAGCATACATAGTTTCTGAGCTTACAGATTGATTAGGGCTTACTGTATAGTTTCCTGTTCCACCTGAACCTGTACCAAAAGTAAGATTAAGGGTTAACCCTGAACCTGAACCAGTAGTGCTTGTAGAAGCTGCATTGGATGGTGTAGAAGTATAAGAGCCAGGATAGGTTAAAGATAGCGAAGAAACAGCACCTGAGCCTCCTATGCCTGTTACTGTAAAGTAAGCTGCGCTTTGTCCATAAACACCGCCTAAAACATATACAACATCATTTATGGCATATCCTGTGCCTGCTGTAGCAATGCTTCCGCTTAATACTGTTCCTGTGCCTAATGCACTTACAAAAGTATTTGGGGTTACTCCATTGCCTACTATTGCTTGCCCTGGATAGATTTGTCCTGTAAACATATAGTTCACAGTCATTTGGCTTCCTGAAATAGAAGCATTAAATGAACCACCTGAAGCATTAGAATTAAATGCTCTGCTAGTTAAATTTAAAGAGGTGTTAATTTGATAAGTTCCGACACCGCCTGTGCCAGAGCTAGTAATAATTACCCCTAAACCAGTTCCTAAGCCATACAAAGACTGACCTTGAATAATTCTGCCTTCTCTAATGGAGGTAACAGTTAAAGTTGTTCCTGAAATAGAGCCAGTAAAAGAACAAGCATCAGGTTGGCTTATGCGCCATGTATAGCGATTATTGCCATCAACAATATATGCGCTAATGCCATTATCTGTAATGCTGACAGGGCCAGTAGAGGTATTTAGAATACCGACTACATAAGGTGTAAATTCAGAATCTAAAACATAGACATAAATGCCACAAACCGCCATTAAATAATTGCCACCTGATAAAGCTTGCATTCCACGAACAGAATCTTGATTAGCAAATTGAACTAAGGAAGTAAGCCCTGGAGTTGGATAAAGCGCAACTACACCTCTTTCACCCTGAGCTTTTAAAGGGTCAATTTCAGGTCTAAAGTTGATACATTCCTGAGCATCTTGATAGATACTAGGAGCTTCATAAGATGGGCCTACAAATCCAAAGTCAGCCATTATCTAAAGAATCCTCCGCTTAGAATCCATCCTGCATCTTTTGCTCTGCCTACCAACATAGAATCAGGGTAACCAGCAGCAGCAATCGGTTGCATATTGTTGCGCTTAATTGTTGACTTAGATTGTGCAGCATAAGCATTAATCATGCTAATTTGAGTTGGAGAAGCTTTGCCATACATCGGCATAAGTCTTTCAGCAAGATTCCATCTAAGAGCCATTGCATAGCCTTGTGGAAGCGAAATAGTGTCATATAGACTTGTATAGTTGCTAAAAATGGTAGATGAGAACATATGCATCTCACCTTGTGATGGATTAGGCCATACAAAAATATTGCCTGATTCGGCATTAGGATTGTAATAAAGGGCTTTAGGCCAAGGGCCATTCAAAGTCTTTAAACCAATCTGGTTGTAGTTTTCAAGGGCAAGAATAGCTACTTGATAGTCTAAACCACCATTTTGCACAGCCTGACCATTGCTCTGAGTATTTACACGAACATAAGCTTGGTCAATAAATAAAGGCTTTTGGTAATAAGCAGTAATGGTTTCTGAGCTTACAGGACTTGTATAAGTAATGTTTAGCTTATAAGTTCCTGTTTCGTTTACTTGACCGCCAGCACCAGTTAAGAACTGAACAATCTTAGTTCCTGAGGTTATTCCTGAACCACTAAGGGTTTGCCCTTGGGCTATTGCGCCTGTAGTTAAACCAGTAACAGTAAGAATATTGCCTGTAATTGAGCCTGTAAAAGTAGCTCCTACAAAGTTTTGTGTGCTTGGATTTGGCCCAATAGTGTATTGAGTTTGCCCTGAAATTAATGGAAATATGATTTCTGTGGTGTTATAAACCATCATATCTTCGTTAGACCATTGGTCTATAAGGTCATTGAGCATATCAAAAGCATCTTGAGCAGCTTCAGGAGTTGGTGTTTCACCAGCTTCTAATGCGCCAATGTCTTTTAAGGCTCTGCTAATAATATCAATCGGCAATGTCATAATTGTTCCTAAGCATTAGGGGTAAATACTTGAGGCAGCCAAGGCAGAACCGCATCAGTTTTAATATTTAAAGCATCTAACTGTTTATCTAGTTGAGCAGTTATGTGACATTTATCGTCACGAACAGCTTCCGATTCAATCCATTTAGCAATAATATCTTCTGTTACTTCATTAAAAGGTATTTTATTACTAGGAGAGTCAAAATACCAATATCCTTCGGTTTCTACTAAATTATTTTCATCAGTAGCAGTTATATGGTACTTAGCACTAAGAATGACTTCATCCTTAGCAGTAATTTCTGTAATTTTCCAAGTATATGTTGTCATGCTGTGTATGTTCCTGAGCTTGTAAATGTATGGATAGTGTTGCCACCAGCAGAGGTGATTGTTCCTCCTGTGCCTCGTTGACTGCCTGAATAACTAATAATAACTATTCCTGAACCGCCATTACCGCCTTGCGATTGAGTTCCTTGGTCAGGGCCTCCACCACCACCACCGCCTGTGTTAGCTGTTCCATTACCGCCATTACCAGTATTGTTAATAACACCATTACCACCGCCACCATTACCGCCAGTTCCTTGTGTGCCATTTCTTGATGAACCACCACCGCCACCGCCATAATAAGTAGCTGAACCTGAAATAGAATTAGATATTCCTACACCGCCAGCACCACCGCCTGAACCTGAACCAGCAGCACCAGCACCTCCAGCACCACCGCCACCGCCACCACCATAAGCAGGGCTACTATTTGCACCTGATGCGCCATTATTTCCTTGTCCTGCTGTGCCAGTTCCACCAGCACCGCCTGAACCGCCTACACCACCGCCACCGCCTGAACCACCATTAGCTCCAGTAGTAACACCTGAATCTCCGTTAGCACCAAAACCACCACCTACGGCTGTTAAGCTAAATGCAGTTGAATTTGCACCATTAGTTTGTGCTGTATTTGAACCACCAGCACCAACAACTATAGAATATGCAGTTCCAGCATTAAGAGTTGTAGTTCCTGAAATTACACCTCCAGCACCACCGCCACCTCCATCTCCTGTTCCACCTGTTCCACCACCAGCAGTTAATAAATAGCTAACTGTGTAAGGGCCACCAGCAACAATTTGCCAAGATGAACCATTCCAAATTTCATAAGCTACAAGAGTAGTATTCCAACCTTGCTGACCTACAGTTGGGCTTGATGGCCTACCAGCAGTAGTCCATTGGGCTGGGGTTATACCCGCAGTGCCATCAATAATTACTGTCATGGCTTATCCTTAGTCAGCTATCCAAGTCTTAGTTGGTTCATCCCATGAATAACGTTTTGGTGGAGTTCCTGTAAATACATCATCTGGAACAGGAACAGGGTTTACCCATTCCCAAGTAGGAGCACCAATAGTCCAAGAAGCACAAGAAATACCATTACGATCTACTGGACGTGGAGCATAAAAAACATCATTTGTTTGGTCATATATAGAACCGATACCAGCATAATTGCCACGCAAAGCAACGCCACCATCAGGTTTTCCATCTTGCCCATAATGAACGCCACCACGAGTGTTGTAGCTAGTTTGAATCCAAGTACCAGGACTTGAATCCACGAATGTATCAAAAAACTCTTGTTCGGCTACGATCACCTGAGTGACTTTACCGTCTACTACTTTTGCAAAATGTCCCATATTTACTCCTTAAATTAAGCTATTTCTGCGGAAGAAGTCCAAGTGCAAGCAAATACAGCAGAACCACCAACACCGCCACTGGTTACTACTTCCAAGTTACCAAAATTAGTTACATCGTTTGACCCTGTTGGGTTGTTATGTGCGCCAACGCTATAACTATTCCAACCATCTGACGTGTAGCCACCAGCAACCGCAAAAGTAGGTGCAGCCCTTTTAGTCACTTTATAATAACAATCTTGGGTTTGATATGTACCTGCACCTCTATTGCCGTTACGCTGTGAAACACCACCAGATTCATAATACCGCTGGCAAAGACTAAATTCAAAACCGTACGGCCTGAAATCATAGTTTGTTGCTACAGTGCCAACTTCTAATTGGGCATTACCAATAACCCATGTACCAGATGTTTGAGCGCCAACAGTAAACAGAATTTCAATGCCTGTTGTGGCTGCAGATGGAATGCTAATGTTAGTTGTGTATTGTGTTAGTGTTGAGCTAACTGTAAATGTACCTGTAGCAATTTGAGTTTTTGTTGGTGTACCAATTGTTCCAAACGTATCCGCCGTTGTTGCATACGATGCAGTCCACGTCACAGTTGTTAATAGACTGTTATACATATTGACCGATAAATTACAAGTCTGACCAGCCAAGTCGTAGCTATTTAACTGCTCAATACGCTGACCAACACCTACTGCTGTAACAGAAGCAGCGCCAGTAATTTGTAAATTGTTTTTATTATTTCCAGAGCCAGCGACTTGGGCTGCAGTAATATTTGCGCCAGTTGAGTAAACAAACCAACGATCCACACATGGATAGCCAGTAGAAATTGTAGGAACTCCAGTACCAGCGGTAACAGTAGCAGATGTGCCACGTTGTGCGATTTGCATTGCTCCGTTAATTAAACGATTTTTAAATGCAAAAGAGCCTGGCATACTTACACCGCCAGCAAATGTAGCTAGCTGCGCATTGTTAAG
>Ga0208507_1000610_pt1 | contig 22282 bp, 31 predicted proteins | sample CryBogCBH12Aug01_FD_184626 | JGI IMG/M metagenome (GOLD analysis project Ga0208507, IMG submission 184626) | Freshwater microbial communities from Crystal Bog, Wisconsin, USA - CBH12Aug09.1 (SPAdes) (version 2) | ecosystem: Environmental > Aquatic > Freshwater > Lake | place: Crystal Bog... | reverse complement strand
TAATTCAAGCCACGCAAGGCTTTGGAATCATGGGCTTGACGGTTTTCATCAAAGCAAACAGACGCTTCAATGCGACGGCCAGTGTGAATGGATTTGCAAGAGATATGGCGGTAAATAGCGTTAAATGATCCGCGACTAATATCGTTACGAGCTATTAAATCAAAGTACGAGTCATCCGATTGAACGTAAGCAAACCTGTCGTACCATTCTTCCTTTTCGATACGCCCCAATTCTTTGCGCTCAACTTCAGCAAGCGTCCTTTCCGGAGTTAATTCAAACATCTTGGATGGCGTAATTCTCTCTAATGCTTTGACAAACGCATTCGTCAACAACTCAGGGCGTACACCCGGCTCATGCTTGGCCGCGCCATTCTCAGCAGCCCAAGCTAAATACTCGCGTGAGCCAAAGCCAGAGCAATGCTCATGGTAGCAGCAGTAAGCGCGGTTAACTGGGTGGTAGCGACCCATTGGATTGCCATCGCTATGCTCTGCACTGTTAGGGCAAACTACGCCATACCAGCCAGATTGATTGGCGTTTTCCAATAGCATTCCGTTGTCATCAATCCACTGCAAAATGTCATCGTCGCCATCGTCTTTAAGATGGATTGAGCGCACTGAGGCAGTGTCCGCCTCCTCTGGATTGACGCCTAGCGCATCACAAATTTGATCTAAGGTAAACTCGCGCTCAGGATGGAACTCAATCAGTTTAGAAGCAAAATGTTCTTTGCCGGGCTTGAGATTGACTGAGCCGGGCAAGCGAAAGTTACGCACTGCATTGATAGCCCCGCCATCAGTAAAGCCAGCATCCGCAATCGCTTTGATCGCAGCAGTGAACTCACCCTTGGTTGGTGCGGCCTCGCAATCAAATACATAACCCCACTGGTAATTATCAGGGGAAGTTTCCATGATCCATGTAGGCTCAATGGTAGGGATTTTAGATTTAGTGCCGATGTCATCTAACACCATTACAAGGATGTATTCGCAGTTGGCAGCAGAGGCGGAGATTTTGCCGTCTTGGAAGCGGTCAATAATAAATGACGCCGTATTCCCGTACCAAGCGCCAGTAGGCTTGTAACGCTCAGGCAAGAACGCTGGCCAACTGTATTTCAAAGTGCCGTCATTGTGCATGGCTTGATTGCCATCGACCATAACAGGCTTTTGTCGCACTACTACAAAGGTTTCGCCTTGGGCGGCTAGTTTAGTGAGGTATTCAACGAATTCAATATTTGTTATACTCAGCGCAGTCATGCAAATCCTCTAGTTTGTTTTGATTAAAAAGGCTTGGCTCTTATCGGGGTCAGGCCTTTTGCTTTTGTTTAAGAGTTGTCTATTCTACTACTTCCCATACCGAAGCATGGCTTTTACTTCTACATTTAAGGGTAACTCCTTACACCAATCTGGAGGCGTACACATCACCGCCGTCATTTCTTTAATGATCTCATCTGGGCTATCAGTTTCTACCACGATCTCATCGTGGACATGAAGAACAACATTATCCAACTGGCGTAAAGAATGACGCAATAAATCATTAGCAACAGCTTGAGTAATGTTCTCACACGCAAGGCCTTTCCATAGTCTAGCCCTTGGCCACTCTGTAGCATCGGCAGCCGGTTTCCACGCAGCTTTGGCGTAAGTAACCCCCTCCGAGTCGAGCTTGGCATAGGGATAGCATAACACCCTTCCAGACGGAAGTGCGTACCAAAGATGTTGTCTGTCATACATATAAACGATGCGGCCAGCAGAGAATTCGTAGCCCGGATTACGCAGAGCTGCGGTATAGGCTTCTTCTAAATCTTGCCAGTATCTTACAGCCCAAGAGTTTGCGCGACGCCACGCATTAACGGTACGCCGAGCATCGGATTCGGGAAGTACCACTCCATAGTTACGACCCATCGCAGCAAAAGCACCAATGCCACCACCATAACCACATGAAAGGATAGCGACCTTTCCAATCTGTCTTTTGCTATCAGTAACTTCATCTTCTGAACAGCTAAATATACTCGCAGCTTCCCTAACATAGATGTCCCTATTCTTTCTGAATACGTCCAATACAGTATCAGCGTCAGGCTGATTTGACAACCAAGGATTGCAGCGCGCCTCGATGCCAGACCAATCAGCTACGACTAGGTATTTACCCTTGGCTGGTATCAGTGTAGGTCTGAGCATCCCCTTGAGGACATCGGTGACACGTTTTCCGAATTCTGGAACAATGCTTTTTCCATCAACCATTGCTGCTCTAACAAGATCAGGTTGTTTAGCGCATTTTCTAGTGAAATTGTGGACTTGCGCTCCATACGAGGAAGCGCGACCTGTGGCGCTCCCGCCAGCAAAGACAAACGCGCCGCGAACTCGGTGATCCTCCTCATCAGAAAGCTGTGCAAGGCGGCTGAACTTCGCAACCGATGACGCCCAGAGATCGTCCGCACATTGGATAACGTCTGCGACATCGGTGGGAACTTGATCTGGGTTCTCATCAGCAAAGATAAGGAGGTTGGCGCGGACTGTTTTATCAATACTATATTTTTTCTCGCCATCTTTGTATTTCTCCATCAATTTGAGGGCATCCTCGCCTACGCGAGCCATCACCCATTGTTTCATCTTGGAACTTCTAACGCTAGTGATCTCGCCCTGCGTAATCTCATCTACCAAGTTCTCGATCTCGCCTAGCTCGGTAGAGGCATAGCGCAAGGCGGCCTCTGCAAGTCGTACATCAACCAGTACGCCTCTGTCGTTAATCTTCTCATTGATATGGTAATCGAGCAACTCATCCGGTGACAGCGGGCGCATGGATTGGCTAACCAATCGCATAACTTTGACATCTTGCTCGCAATAAGCAATCATCTCAGCCATCAGCTCAGGTTCAGTGCCAAACGAGCCATCAGCGCGTGGAATGGATAGCAGACGGATCAATTGACTGCCTCGGTGATCCTTACGCATAGATGCGCCAGCGAAGCGCCCTACGTCCGCTAGTGAGCCGGGAGCGCAATTGGCTCTAGCCTGTGTAGCGGTGCAATAAAATTGCTCCAGCTTAAAATTAATCTGTAAAACATACCAGAATATCAGACGCTCAAAAGCCGCGTTGTGAGCGTAAATCATGCCTTCATGCCGCATGACTTCTTCGGGAAAAGCATCATGCGGAAGCCATGTCCTGACTTCTTCATCATCAAAAGCATACGACATACACAAGACTTCCGTACTGGGGTCTTGGGCGTAGTTATAAACGCCATCCGTCAGCAGATTGCAACGGCTACGCGTTTCAAAATCAATGTATAAAATAGTCATAATTAGGCGGGGCTAGACAGTCTTTTTAGTCTGAAATCTCTGCGAGCCATAGAGCTGAATAGTGTCAGCCTAGCCCCTGTTCGTTACACTGCTGCGCGCCGGCGGCGAGCTGGAGTTGCTGGAGCTTCTTCTGCAATAGAAGGCTCATCCAATTCCAATTCAGGCGCTTTGTCACCTTCTTCAGCGTTCATATCCATCCAGTCAATCACTTCAAAGATCGGAGTAAAGATACGGCCATAAGACTTATGGGAATAATGCTCTTTATTCAAAGTGATAATAGCTACTGGCTTAGTTGGGTCTTTCTCGATCTGAGCTGCAATCAACGCGCCCAAAGTTTGAACAGCACGTTTACCGCCTACAGATGTAGTCGTAAAGCGAGCTTCCATACCCTTATCTTCACCAGATACACACTTGATTGACAAACCAACTTGAGTTTCCCAACCACGTTTAGCACCGGCTGGCGCTGGCTCTAACTCAGGCAAAGGCTGGCTAATAGAAACCATCTTCTCACCTAAAACATCACCATCACCCCAAGCGATATAGCCATGAATAAATGAGAATGGGTTAACTGCCCATTCAGAGCCTTCTTCTACCTCGGTCTGATCTGCGCCAAATACCCAATGGCCGGTCTTGTCCATCTTGATGATAACGCTACCGACTTCAGCTACGCTTTGTAGATTAGCCTTGAGAGCGCCGGCCAAGTCTTTTACTGCTGGTAAACCTGCTGCTTTAAATGTTGTCAAATTAGACATGATATTTCCTTACTTTAGTTTAGTTTATTAAGGGCTGCGGTGAGTTGCTGCCCGATTTGTAAAACCGCTGGTCTTGGATCAGAGTCCGGGACTAACGTACTACCAGAGGAGATAGCAACAACCAACTCCTTCGGCAATTCTTTATCAAACGGCTTCAATGCTTTTTCCATCTGAGCCGGTGATTTTAATTTGCGCGGTTCATAAACTACGCCGCGTTCATACTTTGAAAAATAGTTTTCTGCTTCTTTTACATCTACCCATTGGCGTGTAGCGCGCTTTGCCACCAGCTTGTAGCCCGGTACACGAATGTCAGCCTCTAGCATCTGATGAGCTAATGAGCGTAAATCAGTGACCCATTGCTCGATCACATCGGCTTGGGCTAAGTAATGAGCAATCTTTGACGGCTCTAAGTCTTTTAGGGCAAGCTGCGTAGCCCGATCTACTGCGCCGGTCATCAGCGGGCAAGTAGGCTTGGCTGCACACCAACGGCAATGGCTACCAGAAGCCATCGGTGCGTCAGGCTTTTGGGATTCTTTGACAGCAACTCGCAGCTCACGCTCGAATTGCTTGAGGCGATCAATGGTAGTTGTCCAACGACGGATTTCAGGCGGCTGAATAATGATGACTTCGACTTCATCGACATCATCAAAAATCCATTGGCACTTAGGGGTACGCATGGCAGCGCAAGCATAGAACATGGCCTGATCGTTTTCTTCGGCTTCGACTATTACGCCATCTCCAAATTTCCAATCAAGCACAATAGCTTTGCGGGCTGTCTTACCTAGCAAGTCTGCTGATCCAAACGCGCCTTCGATATAGTCACCAAAGTCAACCTCAGACTCAACCATGTATTCCATCTGAAAGTCAGGATCAACTTCATTCAAACGCATGAGAGCTGGCCAAATCTTACGCTCCAATAGTTCTTGAGTCATAACATGAGTTTTATATTTCATGCCAATCGTATCTTCGGGGCGTAGGTCTTTTTCAAGAATCTCTGCTATCACGTTATGACAGAGAGTGCCTTCGTCAGCATACTTGCTGGAGGGCTTGGGTGGCATCTTCGCTACTAAAGCGACTGATGCTGGGCAGTTGATAACTCGTTTAGCGGTTGAGCCGCCGACGATGCTTGAATGCTTTGCCATTTGTGTCCTTAATTTAGATTACTTTACCTTTTGAACGTCCAGTGTAACACAAGAATTGTATAGCGCAATACTTTTTGTGATATTATTTTTTACATGACTAAAAAAGAATTAGAACGCGACATTGAAAAGCACTTTATTTGGGTGGTTGAAACCAGCGGGGGTAAGACCTATAAGTTTAAATCAATTACCCAGCGTGGCGTGTCAGACCGCATAGCGTGTTTACCTAATGGACAAACTTGGTTTGTTGAGTTAAAGCGAGCCAAAGGTGAGTTGTCAGCCATGCAAGAAATCTTTGCTGCGGACATGGTTGCCTTAAAGCAACAGTACGCTTGCCTATGGAGTAAAGAGCAAATTAATGAATGGCTGGCCAAGTGTTTAAGCTAAGAGATTATCAAGAGAAGGCCGCCGACTTTATCTTTGAGCGTGATAGGGCTATGGTATTGGCCTCAGTGGGCGCAGGTAAAACCGCCATTACATTGACAGCCATGAAGGAAATGATTGATGCTGGCCATGTCAAACGCTGGCTAGTCCTAGCCCCCAAGCGTGTCTGCACTGACGTATGGCCAGTAGAGCTACCCAAGTGGGCTGCCGGGCTAACCATGTCGATTTGTATCGGTACGCCAAGAGAACGTCTAAAGGCCTACGCTGCGGATACCCATGTCATGGTCATCAATTACGACAATTTGCAATGGTTGACTCAATTAAATTTAAACTTTGACGGCGTGGTATTTGATGAGTTGACTCGCCTCAAGAACCCATCAGGCGCGCGATTTAAAGCACTATTAAAAGTAATTGAGCCAATGAAGATCAGGTGGGGATTGACCGGCAGCTTTACCAGCAATGGCTTAGAGGATGTTTTTGGTCAATGCAAGATTGTGGATCAAACCTTGTTAGGCCGTAGCAAAGGAGCGTTCCAACAGCAATACTTTGTATGTATCAACCGCGACTTTGGCCAATGGCAGCCTCGGCTAGGCTCATTAGAGAAGGTAATGCAGGTCATCAAGCCAGCTACCTTTTTATTGGAGTCCTCAGAGTATAAGGATACGCTGCCACCATTGCACACCATAGAGATGCGTTGCGATCTGCCAGATCGTGAGCCATACGAAAAGATGAAGAAGGATTTTGTTTATCAATTTCCAGATGCCAAAGCTATTGCAGCTAACGCCGCAGTGGTTACTCAGAAGCTACAGCAGATGGGGTCAGGCTTTATCTACATCTCTGATCGTAAACCAGACCCTACTAGCCCCGGCAAATTTATCATGAATCAACAGCCGGTGTGGTTTTCCAGCCACAAGTTTGAATTGCTTGATGATTTGCTGGCAGAGAACCAGCGAGCCAATACCATTATTGTCTACAACTACAAAGAGGAGCTGGCTGAATTACAGCGCAGATACCCTCATGCTCAAACGATTGATGCGCCCAAAGCCATCGAGCGTTGGAACGAAGGCAAAATCGAGCTACTCCTTATACATCCTAAGTCTGCGGGGCATGGCCTCAATTTACAATATGGCGGTAACAAGATTGTGTTTGTGTCTTTACCTTGGAGTTTAGAGCTGTATGAACAAACTGTAGGGCGTCTACATCGTGGCGGTCAAAAGCATGAAGTCTGGTGCTATATCCTGTTAACTAACAAAACAATTGATGAAAAAGTCTGGGCTGCTTTGGCCGATAAAAGGGCTATTTCAGAGATTGCTTTAGAAGAATTGAAATAATTGTTTTACATTACAAATAAATCTGTTACATTTAATGAACTTTGAAAGGATTAGCAATGAAATGGTTTAAAAAAGATGAAACTCCAGTAAAGGCCTATAGCTGGAGATCACTAACAGATATTCTGTCTACTTTGAGTGAAGCTGAAGTAGAAAGCCTGTTAGAAAAAGAACTTGAAAGTGAAAAGCGTTGGTCAATTGTCCAACGCTTGCACCAACGGTACACCGTTCTTCGTGCGGCGAGAGAACGGAAAGAATTAAAGAAATTAGTAGCCGCTTAATTTGATTTAACTAGAGGAAAAATCATGAGAACACCTAACGTACCTTATATTTGGACTGCATCTGGCACTGACATTACGACACGATGGCGCAATCAATATGGCTGGACACCGCCATCAGAGTTGCAAGAGTACCGCGATAAGTGGAAGTATTACCAAGAGTTGCCATTACGCGCATTAGATGACGGCGCTAAAGAACTGTATGAGCAAACCTTAAAACGTGCCAAAGTAGCGAGGATCAAATGAACACACTTCTAACTGATATCGCTCACGCTCGTCAGCTTATTAACCAAATCGAAATACTGTGTAATAACCAGCAGATCAATGGCCGCAAGCCTATTTACGATAAGGTTCAAGAGCTACAGACTTATGTTCAATTGCTATTACTCAAGACGGCAGACTACGCGTGAGCTGGGCTGACAAAGTGGCCATTGCCACCATTGCTATAGCTGCCGTCATTTTGATGTCAGTCCTTCGATTGGCCATTCGTATAGGGGGCTTAGTATGACCGAGTTATTATTTCTTTTTTTATTAATTAGCGGTATAGCTGCTTGGGGTTTTATACTTTATATTTTAATTAAAGTAATAACACAATCATGACTACTTGGACACTTTCAGAATTAGGTTGCAATGGTAATTGCCAACAAGGGCGCTTGCCTTGCAACTGTCAAGAACCTATACCCTTCTTGGGCTGGATGCGATACGAGCCAGTAGTAATTGTTGAAAGCGGTGCAAGTGTTATGCCTAAACCAGAGGAACAAAAATGATCTATCTAATTTATGCTTTATTAGTACCTATTAGCTTAATTTTGACTATTATTTCAATACCTTTAGCTCCCATTTTGGTATTGTTTGCTAGGCCGATATTGGGCTGGTGTGATAATCATAGCTATGAGGCAGTAGAGCCACGATTGCCGACCTGTTTAGACTGGTTTATGACGCCAGATAATTCACTTAATGGCGATGCTACTTTTCAAACAATGTTTCCGCCGGGTCAATGGTGGTCACAAGTTCATTGGCTATGGCGCAATCCAGCGTATAGCTTCGCGTTACGCTATTTAGGAACTCCTTATACCACTTCGGTACAGGGCGATAAAACAATTAAGGACAACGACAATGCGAAAGCGGGCTGGTGTAAGGTATCAGTTAATGGACTATTTCAATTTACTCTTGTTACCCCTATTGGTTTTAGCCGTTGTATCTATGTTAATTTGGGCTGGAATATTCGTGGTCTGGTGGATGATAACGTCCAGCCTAAGCCGGATATTTGGCAAGCAACGTATGTTTTCTCGCCAAGAATCTCAGGATTCAGATAATGGATGAAATAGAGATTGCTAAGTTGCAAGAAAAGTTGGCTAAGGCTTTAGCTGACGCTGATTATTGGCGTCTAGCGTATGACAAGCTCATGAAGCATATCGACCATCAAAATAGCTATGTACGCCATTTAGAGCAACAAGTTTGGGGAGGGAAAACATTTTGAACATTGGTGATGTGAATAGCACTGAAAAAGGCTCAGGCGCTCGTTATAACGCAGGTAAGCCTGATTTAAGCCTCATTCCTCTTTGTACGCTTGAAGATGAAGCTAAAGTCTGGATGTATGGCAAACAAAAGTACGCTGCATGGAACTGGGCTAAAGGTATGGATTGGTCTGTACCCTTGGCTTGCGCCTTGCGCCACCTGTCTAAATGGCAAGCTGGTGAGGAGAACGATGAGGAATCGGGGCTACCCCACCTTGCTCATGCTATGTGCAATCTACGGATGCTAACGCTGTTTTCTAAGACATATAAAGAAGGCGATGATCGCCCGCCATCAGAATTCATGCCATGACTGCAAATGAACTAGCTGAAGATTTAGAAGGCGCTAAGTTAGTAATTTTAAGACTTAACGATATGCTACGCCAGCAACAAGCTGAAATAGAGGCGTTGAAAGTTAAAGCGCATGAATGGTATTTAATTGCTATGGGAAAGGCACAAGAGAAATGAACAATGAACCAGTAGCAATAGTTAAAAAAATAACTATAAGCGGAATAAACAATTTTCCAATAGAAAGATTTACCGAATTAAAAGAAGGTACTTTGCTTTACAGCTCTCCGAGAAACCTAACAGATGAGGAAATAGACAATGCAATTACTGAAGCATTTAATCGTGGGGCAAGATTTGGTTACGCAGAAGGACTAAAGAAAGCGAGTGAGAAATGAACTTTATAAACTGGGTATTTGACGGCAGTTTTAAATGGTGGTTACTTGGTGCGGTTATTGTTTATATCATTGCTAGATTTAGTTAAGAAAGGCACAAGAGACATGAGTCAAACTAGACTAGGTTCGTTTATTGAAGCATGGGTGAATGTACTGATAGGGTTTACCATTAATTACATCGCCAATTTGTTGATATTTCCGCTGTTTGGCTTTCACATTAGTCTGTTAGCTAACTTCTATATGGGTCTGCTATACACTGTCATCTCAGTAATTCGTAGCTATGCTGTTAGGCGTTGGTTCAATGCAAGATTGCATCGTTTATTGGCCAATATATGAGCAGTTGGTTAATTGTTCTTACAGGCTTAATCTACGCTTATATAGCGGCAGAACAGCTTTTCAAAGGCAATCCATATATGACGGTTGTATATGGCGGCTATGCTTTCTCTAACATCGGGCTGTATTTGTTGGCTAAATAACTATACAAATTTCGGACAAAAATGACCTATTTTTGCATAACTTTTTCTTTAAATTTCATGCACTTACAAGCATTTTTAAAATAGGTCAGCCGACAATAGCAAAGTAAATTTCCCTGTAAAAACAAAGTAATTAAAAATACAGGGAAAAAAGTTTCCCGAACGGGAAGAATGTATGAAAAAGTGCATGAAATATCAATAAAGTTACCGATCGGGGTATTTTGTACGAAAAGTCAGTAGCTTAAAAATGACTCATTAATAAGGCTTTATACATATACGGACTGCGTATTGAGTCATTAACTTTACAATCCAATGTCAACAACTTTACAATCAGCCGTCAAAACTTTACAAAAATGTTAACAAAACTGTTGATATGGCTACTTTTTGTCAATAACTGTACATATAGGTATCAATATGTATAAAAAATTGATACTTATAAGTTACATTTTGTTACTAGACACAAAATTATTTGTCTAGTAATGAATAAGTTTTTATAGGCTCATGGCTTTTTAAATCTACATTGCAAGCCCATTTAACTGCTTCTTCTGCGGACAAGCCCATTCTCATGCAGACTTCGGCTGCCATTGCACCAGAACCAATAGCCATAAAGGTTTTAGCGCGTTCCCATTCAAGATCGTCACCACAATAAAAAAGACCTTCTTTAGTTAGCCTAATAAAAGAACTATCAGGCTTGAGCTTTGGTTTAACTTTGCTTTTCTTATTGATGTAATCCACTACTTTTTCGCAATCGCTCCAATTGCCGGCCACGCCTAACCACCCGCCATCTATTGCGACAATTTTTTCTTCAAAATATTTAATGCCAGTATCTTCGTCTGAAAATTGACTATCCGATACCAAGATTTTTTTGTCCCAATCACCAACGATAGTAGTCATACTTTTGTTATGCACCCACGAAATTCTATTTCTCCGTTTTCTTCATCGGACACCATAATCATCTCTGGCATTAGCATCCGGCCTTGGTCAAAGGATAGCATCACAAAGCCACTGCGCCAATCTTTAGGAGAATCCTCGCAATACTCGAAGGTACTGGACATCGGATCGGCCAAACAACCGGTCTGGATGCCCCAAAATGTGCCTTGAAAATTGGAAATCGGCTGGCAAGCAAGGACGTGCGTATGGCCAGTGATAATGTTGGTATTACCCGCCGCCAGCAAATTGCTGTACCCCGCTGTACGGCCACCTTTAAACCGGTGTTTTACTACGGTATCTTCGCCAATCCAGAATGACCAACAAGTTTCCCAGTTGGGGAAATGGTACTTTAATGAGAAGCCATCTACACCGCTGTATTCGGGGACTTTATTGACTAGCCAAGCCTCGTATCTCATATCATGGTTACCCAACGTCCATATTAGTCGGCAGCCAGCAGGTCTATGTTTCTCGATTTCATCTAAATGCTGACGGCAAGCCTTGAGTTCTTCTAGGACACTAGGCTTTTGATCGTAATTAATGCTTGGAAAACGGCTTAAAACCTGCCCATCGAACGCATCGCCGTTGCAGATGATGACCTCTGGCTTGAATTTTTTAATCATCAACAGGAGGGCTTTAAAGGCCGTTGTGGTGGTATCGGTAAAGTGGGCATCTGAGAACACAATGATGCGTTTGACTTTATCTACCTCAATACCCCTTCGGACATTGTGAGCTGCCAACTCAACCTTTTTAGGCTTAGGCTTAATTTGATCGCGTTGGGAATTATGGGTGGCCAATTTAATGCCAAGCCGGGTTTCAATACTGCTTCGCCTTCTCATGACACTAGAGGAAGCAACACCCAGCTTTTCAGCCATTAAGACAGGAGAGCCTAGTTTAGCCCAAAGGTCTATAAATTCTTGATCTGTGCATACAAGTTTCAGTGCCATAAGTACCCTTCTTCTTCTTGTTGTAATCGGATACTAACCGAACATTGTGTAAATACAAAGACTTATAGGTTATAGCTTATCTTTTACCTGTAATTTTCTTGAATTTTTGTTCTAGCTCGTAATCTTCACGACATTCAGCAGAACAAAATCGTCCTTCTGGTACTGCTTCATTACAGCAAAGGCAATGGCCGGAAAACTTTTCTTGCCCTCTTGCTCGTATTGCCTTAATTGCCAGCTCTCGATGCAAGGCTTCTAAATCCGAAGCATCGTCAAAAATATCGCTGCTCATGCTACTGTTCCGCCTACGTTTTCATAATAGGCTTTTAAGTGTTCCATGTCGTTGACGTGTTGGCCATATTTTGCACCGGGCAGACTTGCCCAGCGCGTACTGCATTTATTAACTGCTTGCTCAAACTGGCCATCATTAATCAGATGGTCAGCGCCGACTTCCTTAATCATCTGCATTGCAATCTGATCTTGAGAGGCGGGGGAGAAATCTATTAAATGTAGTTGCTTCTTATAGGCATCGAAATAGCGCTCTAGGATTTGATAGCGCCCGGCTGCGGTACTAGAGAGTCCATTGACTGTAATCAGTTTGCGAGGATGGTCAGCATAGCCTGAGAACAGTGTTCCGCCAAGCAGAACATTGTAGCCATTATCAGACTTGGCCAAAAGCGTTCTGCCGATCTCGGAGAAGGCAATCGTATCTAATAATGCCTGTTCATTTTTAGTGGCCATGATGGGCAAACTTTCCATGATATTTGTTACGGGCTTCTTGCGCCACAAGATCAGCTAATTCTATATCTTCAAAATTACCAATATGCTTAAATTTTTTATCGACAACTAATGCTACACGCCAATTTTTCTTGGCTTTATTCCACATTACGTTTTTGTAGCCAGAAGAATTATTACCTCCTAATTGACGATTTAACCCATTAGATATGTAATCCGCTGCCCGTAAATTGCTTATGACGTTGTTTGACCTATTGTGGTCTATATGGTCTACGATTTTAGGTAGGTAGCCATAGTGCATCAAGAAAATCAATCTATGCGCTCCATAGGGCTTTTTATCTATATTGATGGTTATGTATCCATTTTGCGTTTTATGCCCCGCTTTATCCCCAACAAATACGTTATAGGCTGGACGTACTTTCCAGAATAAATTGCCATTTTCATATTGAAATAGCTGGTGTAGGCGCTCTTTACTTAACATTGCTTTGTTCTTTGATCCAGTCCTGTAAAGATATTAATTGCTGCGTTGTATAGGCGCAAGCAAGTAACTGGTTGGAGGCGCTTTCATTAACTCCGCTGGCGGGGTTGGAAAGGGAGGGCATTGCACTGCTACCGGATGGGCGCAAGCTGTTAGTGTAATAAGACTTGAGAGCAGACAACTTAGCTTGATATTCATTGGCAATTCCTCTATTGATTAATTCTTGTTGCTTGATTTTGGACGCGTTCTCGGCCTCTTGAATTGTTGCAAGTGCTTCAGTTTTTGTTTTAAATGCAACATAATTGTTATGCTCGTATCGGCCATAGCCAAAGCAAAGGATATTTATCAGTATCAATCCGCTATATAAATAGGTACTTATAGGTAGCGGAAACATTATTCTAATGGCTTGTCAGTTACAGTACGCAATATAGCAGTACAAACGGCAATAGCAATAAGACCATAACCATAATATCTAGCATCAATGAATGGTTGGAGGTAGGAGAAGTTGGCATAGAGCGCACCGAATATAGCTAGAGCAAGCGAAAACCATAGGGTCTTAGACTTGTGCTTCGGTTTCATTTTTTCTTGGTTGTTGGCTTTTTAGCTACTTTGGTAGCTATCTTGGCAACAGTCTTTTTGACTGCTGGTTTGCGAGCTGTGGCTTTTTTAACCGCCGGTTTTTTTGGCTTTGCTGGTACTTCTACTGGGAAGTCAGGCAATTTTGCTTCTATTGGTTTGCGGCTTAATAGAGCGCAGATTTTACGGAAGATCATAGTTCATCCCATCTTATCTTGTTTATTATCTAGCTTTATCATGATCTGATCGAGGATATGCTCTATGCGGGATAGCCTGTAATCCAAATCAGTCTTTTTGACATATTCATTTGGTAGCTTTACTTCTAAATGCTGGAGCTTCTCTGTAAGGATTTTTTGGTCAGCTACTAAGGTGTCTTGGTTTTTGGATATCTGATTAACCCAATAACTAATAATTCCGTTAAATATCGTAACTATTATTGCTGCGCCGCCTACTATAGCTGACCAATCCATGATTATTGGATTACTTCTACCGGAGCTTCTTCAATTGGCGCTGGAGCATTAGCAGCTTCGGCTTCTTGAATCGCTTGGAATTGTGGGCTACAAGTTTGACCTAGAGCAGTCAGTAGTTGAAATACCTCTTTAGCTGGGCGGGTTTCAAGATATTGAAATACGGCCAATACTAAGTCTGCGTTAATCTTAATTTCGTTCATCGGTTTATCCTTAATTGTTGGGCATCATTGCCAGTTCAAACTATATCATTTAATTGCTTTTTGTACAGAAAATCTACTACAACATCAGGTGTTACAAATCGTTCTGCTTTATGTTCTATAGAGTCCCACCATAAGAACTGATTAACTGCTAGATTATCGCGACTCTTTAGTAGATTCCAGTTTTCAGGATGACCGTAGATTAATGGATCAGATACAGACCAAAGCACAATGCCCGGCTTGCCTTCATCCCATGCAAGGTGCTGGAAGAAGCTGTCTATGCCAACCCATGTTCGACATTCGCGGATTAATTGACGCAGCTCAGACATGGATAAATTTTTCCTGAAATCATCAACAAGTTGCGTTTCACCTTCTACTCCAATCTGGATAATCGGCTCATTAATTGAGCTGATTAATTCTTTCCAATAAGGATAATTCTTAGGGTTTTCCCTAGTATTCATTAACGGTTTAGCATAAGGGTGAATGAGGATCATAGGTAGAGTTTTCTGTAGGCATTTTCTAGACTATCTTTCCACTTCCATTGATCCATCTTCTTGTAAATGCTCCACTGATCTAGGCTGCCGAATAAATGCTGCGCCTCCGCAATAGACCGCCCCGGTACGATCTCAGGATAGCAAGTGAAAACCATTGGGTTTTTAATTTCAGGCAGTACATGGTTAAAGACAATGTGATCGCCTAACCCGCTATTTAAAACCACTATAGTATGATTTTGGTATATTAAAGTGTTCTTGAATATGTACTCATCGTGGTAGTACATCTCTTGTTTGGTTTCACTGCGAATGCCGCCTTGTGGATTTTTCATGTGCCAAGTACTGGCGTCTGGTACGGCCAAAATGACATAGCCCTTTTGGTGTAAGCCATAGGTGAATAGCGTTTCTTCACGATGCGCCACTCTGGACAGCCCCAGATTGTAGTCATGTACCCCAGCGCGATAGAGGAATGAACAATGCAGATGCTCTACTTCTTTAGAGCGTGTAATTTGACCCCATTGGATATTAGGCTCTGTATCTACATTGTTGATACGGCCAGTGACTTTGCGAGTATCTGGCATATTGGGCGGCGTTAGAATAGACCCGCCAACTGCCCCGACTTTCATGCCCGCATCGCCAAGCTCTTTGGCATAGGCTGACAAGCGTTCTAGGACATTAGGCTCAGGAATAGCGTCATCGTCTACCCGCCAAACCCACTCGTAGCCCATCGTATTAGCTCGCTGGTGGATATGGTGCTGTCCTTTTTTATCGGCAAATAGCCATTCCCACTTAACACCCTTGATGTCTAACATCTGAAAAAAGTAGCTGTAGATCAGCTCTTTTCGCATATCCTGTGGCTCGTCATTATCATCAAAAATTACCAGCTTATCTGGTAATCGGGTTTGGTTAATGATGGCGTTAAGGACTAAGGGCAGCGTTGTAAAGTAACGCCCCCTAGTGGCTACTGAGCAGAGTATTTGCATAGCATTAGATTGCAATTGTTTCCAGCTCCTAGTGGCGCAGGGGTATCGCTAATCTGCCCCGCTTCATTAATATAATTAAATTCAAAGCCGGGAAAGTCTGCTTCGGTTAAGCCATGCAGCTTATGGTGATGCCCCCAAAAGCCTACCGGTTCATTTAAAGGTACAGTAATTAATAGTCGTTTGCAGTGCTTTTTAAACTTTTCAACAATCTCTAAACCATTGTCTAAATGCTCAATCACTTCAAAAGCAACAATATTAGCCGCCCAACCTAAATCATAAGTATTGATATCTGCGTTAACAAAATTTCGCGTAAAGCCCCAGTCTTGTTCTTTTGCTACTTCGATAATAGTGGGGTCGTAGTCTAGGCCAACATAGTCATAATGCTGCGGAAAGAATTGGCTTCCATACCCTGTAGAGCATCCGATTTCAATAATGTTAGCTCTGTCATCCAGATTTTTAGCTGCCCATTCATACCGCGTTTTTTCTCTGCAAAAATCAAGCGGATCGCCTTTAAGAACTACTGCTCGCTCGTAGTTATTAGTCAGCAAAAAGCGGTAATAGTTAGGGTTGTATTTCTTGGCTAATCTGAGGGAATTCTTTGCAAAAGTGTTTTCCCAGTCTTGGACTAGCTCTGGATCATGGACAGTGCCTTCGCCCTTATGGTAGATCGGAAAACCCCCAGTAAAAATATTGCTACCCCAATGCTTTTCAAAGACCTCGCAGACTTCAAAGCCAGCGTTCTCGGCCTCGATGCAGAACTCGGTATCTTCGCCAGCCCCTACGCCATACTCCTCATTGAGTAAGCCAATCGCATCAAATACTTTGCGGTGAACCATGACGCAAAAGAAAATGGCAAAATCACGTCCAGCAGCCTCAGAGTGCGTCTTAATAATGCAAGAAATACCGCACTGAGGATTAGCCCTAAAGGGGTTATCTAGGATTTCTAGCCATTGATCTTGAGGCTGATCTAGCAATAGGGTGTCATTGTTTAGCAGAATGATTTTATCGGCTGTACAGACTTTAATGCCCTCATTGGTGGCCTTAGGGTAGCCCAATGGCTCATCACTCCAAACCACCAGCAATCGCGGTACAACGGTGCTTAAATAGTTTAAATACGGCAAAGTATTGTCCGTACAGCCATTAGCAGAAATGACCAACTCTACGTCGGTCATTTCAGTGTATTTGAGTATGGACTCTATACAGGGCTTTAAGTATTTTTCGCAGTTATTGTAAGTGGGTATTACTATACTGACTTTCATAATTTCCTTGTAAAAGATATTGCATCACTAACATCTTCCAGCATCTTATCACTTTATGCCGCTGGTGCTTCAGGCAGCTTATTGGCTTCTTGCTGTGCTTTATAGGCAGCAATTACTTCAGGTGTCCATGCTGCATTGCAAATAGCTACAACATTAGCTGGTACGCCAGTTAAATCAGCGTCAGGTGTAAGTGAAGAACGATGGTAAGTCTGGGAGAGTTGTACTCCATCTTCCATAATGCGTGTAGCTTCACGCACCAAAACAACACCATTTTCTGTTACTGTAATTTGGTCTATTGCGACTTCTTTAGTTAATGCCATTTTAATTCTCCTTGTGTCTGATTAACGAATCCACGCTAATTAAGTTGCTGTTTGATAAGTCATGCTAAAAGTATATGTATATCCATTTATCCAAATTACTGCGCCATTTGTAGCGGAATTTATAAAAAATGTTGTTGCATTTCCTTGGGTATTAAAATAATATTCAAGACCAGTTGCTCCTGATTCTCTGCAAACTCCAGTACCTTGAATACTTCCACCTGATGTGTAATAAGAAAATGGAAGGTTACTAACAGCCATTTGTCCGCTTGCAGTTCCAGCATTTGTTATAGAAACAAAACCAACTAAATAAACCATATTCCCAATTTTTGTATATTTTCCGCCTGTTGTTACTGATGTTATTCCAGTAGTAGTGCAAGTAGGTGTCCAAGTACCTTCTTCATAGTCATCTAGTGTATTTGCATCAGATGAAGCGGATTGGGTTGCTGGGAAAGCTACACCAACACCATTTGCGGTAGTATTACCGCCTTGAAGAACTGCATTTCCGCTTGATGTAATAAGAAACTTTGTTACACCAGCGGTAGCATCAGAAATTCCAAAATCGTTTACATTGACTTGTCCAACACCAAGAGTAAATCGGTTGTACCCTGTTGGTGTAAAATTTATTAAACAAGTTGCGTTAGCAGTTTTAAATTCTGCACTATTTGATGAACCCGCATTTACAACAAGTTTTCCAAAACCAGTTGATGTTTGACCGATAAGTACATTACCACTAGAGTCAATACGCATACGCTCTGAACCGCTAGTGCCAAATCTTTGTGTTAAAGCATTTATTTCAAAATCTTTCCAAGCAGAGCCTGTTCTATCGTATGCTTGAGCAGAAGCTAATCCTGTTCCAGAGTTATAAGATAATTCAATGCCAGCACCTGAACTCGGGAAATTAGCACCTTGAATAGCTGCACCACCAGCAACTTGTAATTTAACTGTAGGACTACTAGTACCAATACCTACATTCCCACTAGCATCTTTATAAAACTGACCTGAACCTAGATTAACTACTCCTGTACCGCCTGTAAGAGTGCCTGCATAGGCTAAATCAGTAAAAGAAACATTTGCCCCTGTTCCAATTAATTGAATTGGAGTACCTGAAGCATTACCTACCCATAATTTTTTATCGGTAATATTCCACGCCGTTTCGCCTTGCACCAATGAAGATGGCGTATTACCAGTAGTAACACTGTTAAATAGTATTGAGGGTGTGTATCCAGTAGCCGCCATAATTAAATTCCTTTTTTAGCCATTATATTTAAAAAGTTCCGCCATTGATACCGCCAGTGATGGCATTAGTGGCTGCGTCATACGTTAAACCTGTATTGACATAGTGCGTTTGGCTTCCTGATGTTCCTACAACAAACACTAAATAAGTAGGATTGCTAGTAGTGTTGGTTGAAACTACTGGCGTAATGCCGCTGTAGCCACTAATACCAGACCAGCCAGAGTAACCGCTAATACCAGACCAACCAGAATAGCCAGAGATACCTGACCCTGAATAGCCGCTAATACCAGACCAGCCAGAGTAACCGCTAATGCCAGACCAACCAGAATACCCGCTAATACCAGACCAGCCAGAGTATCCGCTGATACCAGAGCCACTATAACCACTGATACCAGACCAGCCAGAATAACCACTTATCCCTGATCCTGAGAAACCAGACCAACCACTAATTCCTGAGCCAGAATAGCCCGATATTCCAGACCAACCAGAGTATCCGCTAACACCAGAGCCACTATAGCCACTAATGCCAGACCAGCCAGAGTAGCCGCTAATCCCGCTACCAGAATAGCCGCTAATACCTGATCCGCTATAGCCTGAAATGCCGCTATATCCGCTGATGCCACTATAGCCAGAAATACCGCTGTAGCCTGACTTCCCACTATAACCAGAGTAACCTGATTGACCATACATTACTTGTGTTGCGGTAAAGATTACAGATGGCGTTTCAGGATAAGTACCATTTCCAGCAATGGTTTCTAAAGAAACACTTGCACTATTAGTATCCCAATAAATTTCTACATAATCACTTGCATTTACATTAAATGCAAAATTGACAGTTAATATATTAGATGAATAAATACCGCCAATTTTGTCTGGAACATCATAATGACTATTGGTATCAGAAATATTTGCGCCATTTTTCTTTAGCCAAACTTGCAAAGCACCCCATGAATTGCTTATATTAGTAATTTGAAGGGAAAAAGTAAGGCTATAAGTTCCAGCATTGGCAAAAGTTACTCTTGATCCGCTAACAACCGAAACTCCAGTATTGTTTGCGTCATAAGAATTAAAAGTAATTGCTGTTGGAGTATTGGCAGTTGTTGTTTGGGTTGTAGTATCCCAAAATGATCCCCAGTTACCAATAATACCGCCAGCGCCAACAGCACCAGAATATCCGCTAATACCAGAATAACCAGAAATGCCGCTGTAACCGCTAAAGCCTGAATAACCGGATACACCTGAGCCTGAGTAACCGCTAATGCCACTGCCGGAATAACCGCTGATACCAGACCAACCTGAATAGCCACTAATACCGCTAAAGCCTGATGCGCCGTTAATTCCGCTATAGCCGCTAATGCCAGACCGACCAGAGTATCCGCTGATGCCGCTGTACCCGCTGATGCCAGAACCAGAATAACCACTAATGCCAGACCAGCCACTATAGCCGGAGATGCCAGACCAGCCACTATAGCCGGAGATGCCAGACCAGCCACTATAGCCGCTAATGCCGCTGTACCCGCTGATGCCAGACCAGCCTGATACTCCCGAACCACTATAGCCTGAAATACCTGAATAGCCACTAAAACCACTGATGCCACTAAAGCCACTGATACCATTGGCAACGGCAAAAATAACATTTTGATTATTACTAAAACCTGTAGTACCAGTCCCCGCAGAGGAAACTAAAGATACTGGAATAGTGAAATACCCGCCGGCATTAGTTGGTGTAGCGGTAATTTTCCACGTTTGAGAATTTGCACTATTACTTTGATCTTGAATAACTACTTCTTCAGTTGTGGCCAGCAAAGCCAAGAACACACTGATATCAACGCTATTGGCTGTTAGATTGCTAACATTCAATTGAGTCGCGCTAGTTTGTATTAGATTGTTCCAAAGCAGATAGTCAGCGCCCGGATCACCGCTAGTCGCTAAAGCATTCGCTTTATAGAAGTAGTAGCTACTGGATATACCGCTTGCGCCTGAGTATCCGCTGATGCCAGACCAGCCTGAATAGCCAGAAATTCCGCTATATCCTGAAATGCCAGAATAGCCTGAAATCCCGCTAAAGCCAGAATAGCCGCTGATGCCGCTATAGCCTGACTCTCCAGAAAAGCCAGAGTAACCAGAAATACCTGAGAAACCTGACTCACCAGAAAAGCCTGAATAACCCGATATACCTGAAAATCCAGAGTAACCAGATTCTCCAGAGAATCCGCTATAGCCTGAAATACCGCTAAATCCTGATTCGCCTGAAAATCCTGAATAACCCGAAATCCCGCTATCACCAGAATATCCAGAGATACCACTATAGCCAGACTCGCCGCTATAGCCGGAAATTCCGCTATAACCGCTGACGCCTGAAAATCCAGAATAGCCGCTGATACCAGACCAACCTGAAAAGCCGCTGATACCAGAATCACCAGAAAAACCGCTGATGCCAGAGTCACCAGAATAACCAGAGATGCCTGACCAACCGCTGAGGCCAGAGTCACCAGAATAGCCTGAGATACCAGAATAGCCAGAAATGCCAGAACCCGAATATCCAGAAAAGCCTGAATAGCCCGATACACCGCTTCCGGAATATCCGCTAATGCCAGAATAGCCAGACTCACCAGACCAGCCAGAATAGCCGCTGATGCCAGAGTCACCGCTATAGCCAGACTCGCCACTGTAGCCCGATATGCCTGAACCAGAGTAACCGCTAAAGCCTGAATAGCCAGAGAAGCCAGAATAGCCAGAATTGCCTTGGCCAGTTAATTGAGTAAAGGTAATTGGTGTATGGTCGATGTAGCCCACTTCAGGAACAATCGCTACCCAGCCAGTGTTGGCATTTACACCGCCATTAATAATAAAAGTAAACGCGCCGGGGACTTCAGCCCAGACGGCCATATCCGCAGCTCGCGCCCATGCGCCAGATGAAGCTATATAGATGCCGTTGTAATTTGCATTGTCTTGATTTTTAACTAAGACGCGATCTTGATCTACAGTTTGGTAACCATCAATAATTGGAAAACCAGATAAATCAATGTTTCCTTCCAATGGCGTAGTAGCGCACTGGCATTCTGGTTTTGGGCTAAAGCCAACAATGACGCTATCTAAATAAGCCTTATTCACTAAGTCAGTAGGATTTACTGGTACAGAGTCAACTTGACCTGTAGTAGTCCGCATATTATCAAAATAAGCTGACAGTTCACCAGTCAATAATTGTGGGAATTGAACAAACGCATCACCAGTGCCAGCAGTCATTAAGTTGACTGCAAAATCGCCAGCCTTCCAAGCTCTAGGCGTTGTACCTTCTTGGCCGCGAACGACAGTCAGCGCATCGCCAACAACGGCGGTAACCAAAACAATCTCAACGATGAGGCTGTTTAACGCATCAACTAAAGTGAGCTTAAAGGCTTCATCTACACCGGGATTCGGAAAGTAGGCTGCCGTACCACCCGCGACATAAAGCGTTGTTGCAGTGCTAGTAGCAGGGTAAGCTAAAGTAGTTTGAGCTTGGTTCGCAAACAGTAGGATTGTCATTTAGAATCCTGATGGCTGGATTGAAGTAGAAATTACGCTCCAATATACTCCATCCGATTGCAACAGACATGAAGTGCCAACCACATTACTTAAAATCGCTGTACCAGCGGTAGTTGTTCCAGAAGGAACTACATTACCAGACGCGCTAGTAATCGTGTTTCCGTTCGGGTTTTTAATCCACAATGTTGTACCGTAATAGGCCGCCGCGTTTAAAAGTGTCAATACAACATCAAACGCCGTTTCGATAATTAAAGTCGTATCGCTTGTTGTTTGCGAATAGAACGCATTAGTCACTTTGGTGACTGTAGGTGTATT
>Ga0208507_1000605_pt1 | contig 22403 bp, 16 predicted proteins | sample CryBogCBH12Aug01_FD_184626 | JGI IMG/M metagenome (GOLD analysis project Ga0208507, IMG submission 184626) | Freshwater microbial communities from Crystal Bog, Wisconsin, USA - CBH12Aug09.1 (SPAdes) (version 2) | ecosystem: Environmental > Aquatic > Freshwater > Lake | place: Crystal Bog... | reverse complement strand
GCCCTGCAGACACTGGCGGCGGCGCTGGCCAAGGACACTTATGGGTCTGGCAGCAACAACAACAGTTTGACCCTCACCATCAACGACACCGCAGCCAATATTGCCAGCAACGCCACCGCCCTGCAGACACTGGCGGCGGCGCTGGCCCAGGACGCTTATGGTTCTGTTGGCCAAAGCAACAACAACAGCTTGACCCTCACCATCAACGACAGCGCCGCCAATATTGCCCGCAACGCCAGCACCTTGCAGACACTGGCGGCGGCACTGGCCAAGGACGCTTATGCTTCTGTTGGCCAAAGCAACAACAACAGCTTGACCCTCACCATCACCGACACAGCGGCCAATATTGCCAGCAACGCCACTGCCCTGCAGACACTGGCGGCGGCACTGGCCAAGGACACTTATGGGTCTGGCAGCAGCAATAACAACAGCTTGTCCCTCACCATCAACGACACCGCAGCCAATATTGCCAGCAATGCGGTTGCATTAAATGCGCTGACCGCAAAGCTATCCCAAGACATTTATGGTTCTGGCAAGAATAACGATCACCTGACCATCACCATCACCGACACCTTAAGCCATGTCCTAACCAGCATCAACAACCTTAACAGCTTATCGGCTGCTATCACCGGCATTACGCTAACAGACAATAGCGTGCCTTCCGCAACCTTGTCGACCAGCCAGTACAGCACCGATACGGCACTGCTGGCTAAAATCAGTATGCCTTATACCCTCAATATCAGCGGCGAGTTGGCCGCCAATGTGTCTGTGGATGCCAAAAACAGCCACGTCACCAGCATGGGTGTGTTGGACACTGCCGCCCATGTGGCAGTCAACCTAGATGGCGTGTTGGAAGCCAACGTGGCCAAACTGTCCACCATAACCCTGACCGACGGCGGCACACCAACCTTGGCCTTAACGACTAGCCAAGTTTTGAACGATATATCAGCTTTGGGGAAAATCGGCTCACAATACAGCATCACCTTGACCGATACGACGCCCCCCACTTTGTCCATAGCCGCCAGCCAGCTTGTCCAAGATACGCCTGTTTTGGGCAAGATCAGCACCGCTTATAAGCTGGCTCTGACCGACCAAGGCTCTCCCAGCATAGTGCTGACCGCCAGCCAATTCAGCCAAGATACGGCACTGCTGGCTAAAATCAGCACACCTTACAGCCTTAGCATCAGCGGCGAGTTGGCCGGCAGCATCGCCACCGATGTCAAAAACAGCCACGTCACTAGCATTGCCGTAGCAGACACCGCCGCCCATGTCAGCACCAACCTAGACAGCCTGAAAAGCAACCTCGGCAAGTTGTACGGCATCACCCTGACCGACCCAACCCCCCCCGCGTTGTCATTGACTGCGGCGCAAGTGACCAGCGACCTAGGTGTGCTGAACGCCATCAGCTCGCCTTATCTGTTATCAGTAAAAGACACTGTCGCCAACCTCAACAGCCTGGCTTTGGACGGTGTGCAAGACAGCCAAATCGAAATCATGCCCACGTCATTGCTGGCCACGCTCACGGAAAATACCCAAATCACCGACCTGAACCTGTCGCAGATCAATTTGACCGGCGACTCCATCACCGAAAAGGCTTACCAGACCACCGGCACCGAAGTGGACATTGTCACTAGCAAAGGCGCGGTTGCCAACCAACTGTTCTTCACCCACGACACCGAAGCCCAATTGCATTTGCTGGGCATTGGCACTACCGTGGTGCATGTGATGTAAGTTTGATGGCCTTGGCGGCAACACCTAAAAGAGTGGTGTTGCCGCTTGCGGGGAGTCGCTATTTTTGCGAAAGCGTGTTTAGGGGCATCCCAGCCCCAACAAGCGGCAAACTGACGTGAACCATTTTAATGCCTTCGGCTACCCCGATTCGTCCGCGTCACCTGGCCCCGGCCCAACAAGGGGACCGGAACGGCGGTTCCACATGACTTTACGCCGTTTCGGGATGCCTTGCAGGTTGCCTCCGCCACGCTACGGCAACCCGCCCGGCCCTACGGCTATCGGGGACTAAAAATCTTCGCTGCTCTTCGTTCCGCTTCCAAGATTTTTAGCGTATGGGCAAATATCCTGTGCGAATAAATTCGCACCTACCAAGCGTCGCACCACCGTAGGTGCGGATTCATCCGCATTTATTAACTCCCCACCACCCTATCAAAATCCCAAACCAGCACACCCCCACTGTTTAAGCGCGTCAACTTAAGGTACTATGACAGGCTAAATTTAGCGGTGATGACTTAAGATGATTGATAACGATAATTTTTATTGCTTGGCCCAGCAGTTGATTGAAGCCGGACGGTTTATAAACAGCCAAGGCTGGGTGCCCGCCACCAGCGGCAATTTTTCGGCACGGCTGGCAGATGGCTCTATTGCCATCACCGTGTCCGGCAAACACAAGGGGCATTTGCAAATCAGCGATATTATGCTGGTTGATGCCTATGCCAACAGCTTGGATGGTAAAAAACCCTCTGCTGAAGCGGTGTTACATACTTCGATTTACCAACGTTTCCCTGAGGCACAAGCGGTGTTACATCCGCATTCGCCCAATGCCATTTTGGTGTCCAAGCTATTCGCTGACGAGATCATTTTGGAAGGCTATGAATTACTGAAAGCCTTTAAGGGCATCACCAGCCACGACAGCCGCATCAGCATCCCTATTTTTGCCAACGATCAGGATATTCCGCGCCTTGCCCGACAAGTGGAGCAGTATATGGACAGGCACGGGGAGATTTTCGCCTATATTATTGCCGGACATGGCCTGTATACTTGGGCGGCCTCGGTGGCTGAAACGCTACGCTATCTGGAGGCGTTAGACCATTTGTTCAATTATGAATTACGACTTAAAGGAATCAGACCATGAGCCTACTCGCCATTTACCCGGACAACAACCCGCTGCAAGGCGAGCGTTATAGCGGCTATGATGCCATTTGCCAGCAATTGGCGGCTATTGGCGTGCAATTTGAACGCTGGGCCACTGTTGACGGGCTAGCGGCTGATGCCGACCCTACCACTGTGCTGGCTGCTTATGCCGAACCAGTGACACTGCTCAGCGGGCAGTACGGCTTTCAGTCGGTGGATGTGATTAGCCTGAACCCTGCGCATCCGAACAAGGTCGAGTTACGGCAAAAATTTCTGGCTGAACATACCCATGATGATTTTGAGGTGCGTTTTTTTGTGGCGGGCAGCGCTTTGTTTTATCTGCATGTCGGCGCTAAAGTTTATACCGTGCTGTGCGAACAAGGCGATTTGATTAGCGTGCCTGCACATACGCCACATTGGTTTGATATGGGCGAAAACCCGTACTTTGTCGCTATCCGTCTGTTCACCACCGCCGAAGGCTGGGTGGCACAAATGACTGGCAGCACCATTGCCCACTCTTTCCCGAGTTATGATGAAACGGTGGCTAGTTTATGATTAAGGCGATTGTCACCGATATTGAAGGCACTACAACGTCTTTGTCGTTTGTCAAGGATGTGCTGTTCCCTTATGCCCGCAGCCATCTGGCGGACTATGTGCAAAGCCACGCACAGCAACCGGCGGTAAAAGCATTGTTGGATGATGTCTGCACAACAGTGGGCAAAGACCTGACACCAGCAGACATAACCGCCCAATTGCTGGTTTGGCTGGATAACGATGAAAAAATCACCCCGCTAAAATCATTGCAAGGGCTGATTTGGCTAGATGGTTATCAGCAAGGCGCGTTCACCGGCCATATTTACCCTGATGTGCCGTTGGCTTTTAGGGCATGGAAAGCGGCGGGGCTTGATCTGTACATTTATTCATCCGGTTCTGTACAGGCGCAAAAGCTGTTATTTGGGCATACCAGCTATGGGGATTTGACCCCGCTGTTGTCGGGTTATTTTGACACCCATATTGGCGGCAAACGTGAAGCAGCTTCTTATCAGGCCATTGCCGACCAGATTGGCTTGCCCGCCCCGTGTGTGTTGTTTTTATCGGATATTAAAGAAGAGTTGGATGCCGCCCAGGCGGCGGGGTTTGCCACGCTTTGTCTGTGCCGCGAGGGGGTGTTGGCGGATGTGCCAGGGCATAAGGTGGTGGGCAGTTTTGCTGGCATTGGGGTTTGAGTAATGCGTGCTAATCTAGTTATAAAGCTGAAAATTTATGTTAATCACCCTTGATGTCCCGAATGATTTAGGCATACGCTTGCGTCCTTTTGCAGAACAGCTGCCGCGTTTATTAGAACTGGGCTTACGGGAATTGACTACGCCCGGCGGCACAGAATTCCATACTATGAATGACATTTTAGAGTGCCTTGCCAAGCTGCCCAGTCCTGAAGAAATTTTGGCGTTACGCCCCGCACAGGAATTACAGCAACAGATGGACGGTTTACTGGAAAAACAGCGCGAATACGGCTTAACTGCAGAAGATGAATTGCAATGGCAACGTTATGAGTATTTGGAACATTTGGTAAGAATTGCCAAGGCAAATGCGTTGTTGAAGCTTAAACAAACATCATGAGCCGGACTTATATTCCGGTTGGACTAAGGCAGCATGTCTATGACCGCGCCCAAGGATGCTGTGAGTATTGCCTGATTCCAGAATTGGCCGTTTTATTCGCCCATCAAGTCGACCATGTTATCGCCGAAAAACATGGCGGCTTAACAGACACCTCTAACTTAGCCTTAGCTTGCGCCCTTTGCAACAAATATAAAGGCAGCGATATTGCGTCAGTTGATTCTGAATGCAATGATATTGTGCGACTTTTTAATCCTCGTTATGATAAATGGATTGAACATTTTTCATTGGCTGATGCCGAGATAAAACCGCTCACGGCAATTGGGCGGGTCACTGCAAACTTATTGCAACTGAACCGTGCCGAAAGGGTTGCTGAGCGGGATATATTGATCAGGGCAGGCGTATATTTGACTTGCCACTAATACAATCCCGCACTACCGTCCATTTGCCCGGTCTGCCCGTATAACATCGGCCGTCCGGCATTGAGCCAAGCGGCATCAATGACTTCGCACACGGCAATCTTATGGTCGCCCGCTTCGCTGAAGTGGCTGACTTTGCAATCGAAATACACCAAACAGTCGGACATCACCGGTGCGGCGGTTTGTGCCGTTTGCCAAGCACAGGCAGCCATTTTGTCGGTCAGGTTGCCACGGCCAAAATGTTCGGCAAGGGCATAGTGGTTTTGCCCCAGCACATTGACGGTGCAGACCCTGCCCTTTTGCAACAGTGTGTACGAGAAATGCGCAGGGTTGATGCTAAAGGCCAGCATCGGTGGTTTAAAGGACACTTGCATAACCCAAGCGGCGGTGAAGGCATTTTGCCGTTGCCCGTCACTGACTCCGATGACATAAACACCGTGGCTGATTTGTTTGAACAAGTTGGCGCTGTTTTCTATCATGGGCAGGTCTCCAGTTGGATGCGCATGGACAAGTCTATGGCTGTCAGATGTTTGGTCAGTGCGCCAATGGAAATGTAATCCACCCCCGTTTCGGCGACGGCGCGGATAGTGTCCAAGGTGATATTGCCGGAGGCTTCCAGCTCTATGGCCTTGCCCTGTCGGGCTGGGCTTTGTTTGTTGATGGCAACGGCAGTTTGCAGATCAGCCAAGCTGAAATTGTCGAGCATAATGCGCTCGGGCTGTGCCGCCAGTGCTTGGTGCAATTCGTCCAGCGTCTCCACTTCCACCTCTATGGGCTGGCTGGTGATTTGCCGCGCCGCTTGTACGGCCAGTGCCAGTGAGCCTGCGGCGATAATGTGGTTTTCTTTTATCAACACGCCATCGTAAAGGCCGATACGGTGGTTATGGCAACCACCACAAGCCACCGCATATTTTTGCGCCAAGCGCAAACCAGGAAGGGTTTTGCGGGTGTCCAGAATTTTGCAGCCGGTGCCCGCCACAGCATCCGCATAGCGTTTGGCTATTGTGGCAGTGGCGGATAAGGTTTGTAGGCAATTGAGCGCGGTGCGTTCGCCAGTGAGCAATGCGCGGGCAGGGCCTTGCAACGTGCACAACAGGGTGTCCGCCGCCACTCTTTCGCCTTCCGCCACCCGCCAAGTCGCGCTGACTTGCGGATCCAGTTCATTAAAGACCGCATCAAACCACGCTTGCCCGCACATCACCATGGCTTCGCGGGTGATGACTTGGGCGCTGGCAGTGATATGGGCAGGGATAATGGCGGCGGTCAGGTCGCCACTGCCCAGGTCTTCTGCAAGAAACGGCTTGATATTTACTACAATGTCCATTCGGGTCTATTAGGCTGTGTGCAGGTATGGGTTCTGAAGTGGCTTAACTGCGGGTATAGCGTTGCTTAATGGCTTGTGCCAATTGGTGCACCGCCATCGCATATTTGTTGCTGTTGTTGTATTTTTTGATGACCTTGAAGTTAGGGTGTATGTACCAGTATTCTGGGCCTTCATAAGTGCTGAGTTCAATGATGGCGGGGTTGTTGGCAGCAGCGCCGGGTTGCGTGACAGGGCTATGGTATTGCCAACCACTGCGCGAGAAATAATGGGCGACACTGCCAATGGCATCTTGCGGGTCCCAAAGATCACGCCGTCCATCTTGATCAAAGTCAACCGCCAAACGGCGGAAACTGCTGGGCATAAATTGCCCAAAGCCCATAGCACCGGCCCAAGAGCCTTGCGGTTTGCGGGGGTCAAAGCCTTCATCACGGGTCATCAACAGAAAATTCTCCAATTCTGAGGTGAAGTACTGGGAACGCCGGTAGGTGTCAAATGATAAGGTGGTCAGGGCATCAAAAATACAGGTTTTGCCAAAATTTTTACCAAAATAGGTTTCTACGCCGATAATACCGACAATGTATTCAGGATCAACACCATAGGTGGCACTGGCGCGTTGGATGGCAGCGGCGTTGTTGCGCCAAAACTCCACCCCGTTGCTGATATGGGCTTCGGTCAGAAACTTGTTGCGGTAACGTGTCCAGCTACCTGGGCTAGGTTTGCTGGGGCCGGTGGATGGCGGCGGATTTTCCAATTTGATAACCGAATCCAAGCGGTTAGCGGTGGAAAATAGGCCGTTTAGATAGCTTTCTGAAAAACCATGTTGTTGCACCATTTTTTTGATAAAGCTTTGCACCCCTAAAGACCGGGCGTAAGTGCCGCTGACCGCATTGGCGGCATAGTGGCCTGCCGCCTGTTCGGGCGGCAACAAGGGTTGTTGGCTAAAGGCAGGCGGGGCTTGTTGTGGATAAGTCTGCACGGGAGGGGGCACTGGTTGGTAAACTTGTGCAGTGCTATCTAGTGGTGGTCGGGCCACATCACTGGCACAGCCTGCCAGCAACAGCAAAAAAACATTTATCAACAGGTGTTTATCGTATTGGTTTAGCATATTGTTGTAGCCTCTTTTTTTATTGGCTTGCAAGCCAGCTGTTGTGTTTGCTTTAGGCAGCCCGCAATCCGTCGTGTTTTTTATCTTAACCTGCCAAACAAGATTTTACTGGTAAAATCATAACAAAACCTTGCTTAATTGCATTATTGCTTATACTTTTGGTGATAAGTTTACGCTTTTGCCAATAACTTATGCATTACATTTGTATAAAAGGCCCAGTAAAATGTAGAATAGTAGATTACCCTACAAGCTGGCTACCAGCCAACAAGCTGAAGGGCTTTGTTTTTTTGTGACCGGCCTTGCCCTGTCACAAAATGCGCAAAGCTTACAGCAGGATTTAAATTAGCAAAAAGTATATTGAGGTATTAGCGTGGAGCTAAGCGGTGCACAAATTCTGGTCCAAAGCCTTCAAGATGAAGGCGTAGAATATATTTTCGGTTATCCCGGCGGCGCGGTGTTGCATCTGTATGATGCCCTGTTCCAGCAGGAAGGTGTCAAGCATATTTTGGTGCGTCATGAACAAGGCGCCACCCATGCCGCCGACGGTTATGCCCGCGCCACCGGCAAGCCCGGCGTGGTGTTGGTCACCTCCGGCCCAGGTGCCACCAATGCCGTCACCGGTATTGCCACCGCTTATATGGACTCTATCCCCATGGTGGTCATTTCTGGTCAAGTGCCTTCGCCGGTGATTGGCAGTGATGCTTTTCAGGAAGTGGACATGGTGGGTATCACCCGCCCTTGCGTTAAGCATAATTTTTTGGTCAAAGATGTCACCAAGCTGGCGGAAACCGTCAAAAAGGCGTTTTATGTGGCGACTACCGGCCGCCCAGGCCCTGTGGTGGTCGATATTCCAAAGGATATCACCGACCCCAAAATTAAAGTGCCCTATAAATACCCTAAAAAAGTGGTCATGCGTTCTTATAATCCGGTCACTGCGGTATCTAAAAACCAAGTGAAGAAAGCGGTCGAGCTGCTGTTAAACGCCAAAAAACCGATGATTTATTCCGGTGGTGGCGTGGTGTTGGGCGAAGCCAGCCAAGAATTGACCGCATTTAGTCAACTACTGGGCTTTCCGGTGACCAATACCTTGATGGGCTTGGGCGCATATCCTGCCAATGACAAGCAGTTTGTCGGCATGTTGGGGATGCACGGCACTTACGAAGCCAATATGGCGATGCACGAAAGTGATGTGATTATTGCCATTGGCGCCCGTTTTGATGACCGTGTCACCGGCAAACTGGACGAGTTTTGCCCTTATGCCAAGATTATCCATATTGATATAGACCCCGCGTCGATTGCCAAAACCGTTAAGGTGGATGTGCCTATTGTCGGTGAAGTCAAGCAGGTGCTGGCGCTAATGATAGAGCTGATTGCTGAGCATAAAGGCAAGGTCAACAAAAAAGCTTTGGAGGCATGGTGGTTACAAATCAGCCAATGGCAAGCCATAGACTGTTTGCAATATGACCGCGATTCAATGTTGATAAAGCCGCAATTTGTCATTGAACAGCTTTATGAAGTGACCAAAGGGGATGCTTATGTCACCTCCGATGTCGGACAGCACCAGATGTGGGCAGCACAATATTACCGTTTCAGCAAACCGCGCCGTTGGATCAATTCCGGTGGTTTGGGTACTATGGGCTTTGGCTTGCCAGCGGCTATCGGGGTCAAATTGGCCTTCCCTGATGCCCATGTGGCTTGTGTTACGGGCGAAGCCAGCATCCAGATGTGCATCCAAGAATTATCCACTGCACTGCAATACAAAACGCCGATAAAAATCATTAACCTGAACAACCGCTATATGGGCATGGTGCGGCAATGGCAGGAATTCACTTACGAAAGCCGTTATTCACATTCGTACATGGACACCATCCCTGAGTTTGTGCAATTGGCGGAAGCTTATGGCCATGTCGGGATGCGCGTTGACCAACCCGACGAAGTGCGTCCGGCCTTGGAAAAAGCGTTTGCCATGACTGACCGCACGGTGTTTTTGGATGTTATCACTGACCGCACCGAAAACGTTTACCCCATGATTGAAGCGGGCAAAGCCCACAACGACATGAAATTAAGGGTGGCCACCGGCACTTCAACCGACAGGGAGCTGGCATAATGAGACATATCATTTCCATTTTGATTGAAAACGAATCCGGCGCGTTGTCGCGGGTGGCGGGCTTATTTTCCGCCCGTGGCTATAACATTGAATCGTTGACGGTGGCCCCCACCGAAGACCCTAGCCTGTCCCGGATGACACTGGTGACCAGCGGCAATGCCAATGTGGTGGACCAGATCACCAAGCAGCTCAATAAACTGATTGATGTGGTCAAGCTGGTTGACCTGGTGGAAGCCTCGCATATTGAACGCGAGCTGATGATGGTGAAGGTCAAGGCCGATGAACAATCACGCAACGAAATCAGGAGCTTGGCGGATATCTTCCGTGGCAAAATCATTGATGTGACCAATAAGACCTATATTATTGAAATCACTGGCACATCAGAAAAGCTGGATGCATTTGTCGCCACCCTTAATCCCGACCACATTGTGGAGGTCGTCCGTTCTGGGGCCACCGGCATTTGCAGAGGCGACCACGGTTTGCACGTGTAGCCGCATTCATTAAAATTTTTAACCTGATAAGAAAAATAGGAAAAACCATGCACGTTTATTACGACAAAGATGCCGACCTTGGCATCATCAAAGCTAAAAAAGTGGCCATTATTGGCTACGGTTCACAAGGCCACGCCCATGCCCTCAACCTGAAAGAATCCGGTGTATCGGTAGTGGTGGGTTTGCGTGCCGGTTCACCATCGGTTGCCAAAGCCGAAGCGCACGGCTTAGTGGTCAAAGAAGTGGCGGCGGCAGTTGCCGAATCAGACATTGTGATGATCTTGACCCCGGACGAATTCCAATCACAATTGTACAAAACCGAAATTGAGCCTAACATCAAACAGGGCGCGGCTTTGGCATTTGCCCATGGCTTCTCCATTTTATACAACCAAGTGGTGCCCCGTGCCGACTTGGACGTTATCATGATCGCCCCTAAAGCACCAGGCCATACCGTGCGTTCTGAGTTTGTCCGTGGCGGCGGTGTGCCGGATTTGATCGCCATACACAAAGACGCTTCCGGCACTGCCAAAAGTATCTGTTTGTCTTACGCCTCCGCTATCGGCGGTGGCCGTTCCGGCATTATCGAAACCACTTTCCGCGACGAAGCCGAAACCGATTTGTTCGGCGAACAAGCGGTATTGTGCGGTGGTGCGGTTGAGCTGATCAAAGCCGGTTTTGAAACGTTGGTGGAAGCGGGCTATGCCCCAGAAATGGCTTATTTTGAGTGCTTGCACGAATTGAAATTGATTGTGGATTTGATGTACGAAGGCGGCATTGCCAACATGAACTATTCCATTTCCAACAACGCGGAATACGGCGAGTATGTCACTGGCCCGAAAGTGATCAACGATGAAAGCCGTTGGGCGATGAAAGAGGCCTTGCAAAACATCCAAAATGGCGAGTACGCCAAACGCTTCATTATGGAAGGCATGACCAACTACCCAGAAATGACCGCCCGCCGCCGTTTGAATGCGGAACACCCTATTGAGGTGGTCGGCGCTGAATTGCGTAGCATGATGCCGTGGATTAAAGCCAACCAAATTGTGGACAAAAACAAAAACTGATTGGTTTTTGGCTCTACATGGGCTTCAGGGTCTTTTGATAGAATGGTCTGATAAAAACATCAGGCCACTCATCAGCGAAGCCCATTGTTACGCCGCCATCCGACAGTTACGCTAGACAGACTGTGTCGCTTGCCCGCATTTATGTCCCAGAGGGTATTGCGACAGCGGCGACACGGTTCATGCGTGACCTTGCTTCGGCAGCAATACCGGCATTAATCTGAGCCTCTTCTTCCGGCGTAGGTATTATCAGTAACCGGGCAGAACGGGGTTTAATTGTTTGCTGCATAATTGTTGAATTTTCTTAGGTTAGCTTTTCCTCAAGCTAATTATCCGCTTGGTATCTTGGCGATCTGTGTGGATTACACAAGACAAACGGTCATGCAAGAAAGCATAGCCAATCATACGGCACTCTTGGTAATCAAAACGATCATCAATGGATGCCCATAAAGTGTTCCAATCAATCAGCAAGGTATTAGCCAAACTAATACCTTACTAATACCTTGCTTCTGTCGGTTGATACTATCTTTTTGCGGGTCGAAAATGATATTCACGGGGTTTATTATTGTAATCGACCCTACCCAAGTTACTTTGTGGGAAGATTTTTAAGCACCTTTATCAATAAACATCCCTGACATAACGCTTATCTTTTTTCAGTTGGTTGACATAGTCCGCCGCTTGTTGCTCTGATAACTGGCCTTGGGTGGCAATCACTTCATGCAGGGCTTTATCAACATCTTTTGCCATGCGGTAAGCATCACCGCAGACATAAAAATGACCGCCCGCTTCCAGCCAAGCGAACAGTTCGGCGGCGCTGTCCAACATGCGGTCTTGTACGTAGATTTTTTCTTCCTGATCCCTCGAAAAGGCCAAATCCAAGTGCGTCAGTAAACCGCTGGCTTGCATCGCCAACAATTCGTCTTGGTAGAAAAAATCGGTTGCTGAATTGCGTTCGCCAAAAAACAGCCAATTTTTGCCCGGCGCATTACGGAATTGCCGTTCCTGCAAGAAGGCGCGGAACGGGGCGACCCCTGTGCCAGGCCCCACCATGATGATCGGCAAGCTGTCATCGTCTGGCACCCTAAAGGCTTTGTTGGGGGTGAAGAAGCAACGCACGTCGGTGTCAGCTTCGACCAAATCGGCCAAGAAAGTGGAACATACGCCTTTATGGTGGCGGTTATGGCTGTCGTAACGGACGCTGGCAACAGTCAGGTGGACAGTTTCCGGATGCAATTTGCCGCTCGATGAAATGGAGTAGGCGCGGTGTTGCAAGGGTTTTAACAATGCCAAAAACTCGGCGGCGGCAAATTCGCTATTGGGGAATTGCAGCAACAAGTCCAATATATCGCGTCCCCATAAATAATCGCTTAACGGCTCTTTGTCACCTGATGCCAAAATACCGTTCAGTTCTTGGTCACCAGAGCGTTTGGCAATTTCCTGCACAAACTCTTTGCTGGGCAATTTAATTTCAAACAGGTTCTGCAACGCCACTTGCAATGACATGAGTTCGCCATTGACCGGCTCCATTTCGTCACCCTTGCAGCCAATGGCTGTAAGGATGTCGGTGACTAATTGCGGGTCGTTAGTCGGTACGATGCACAAGGCATCACCGGCTTCGTAGCTTAACCCTGAACCGGCGATAGATATTTCATAATGGCGGGTTTCTTTGGAGGACGCATCAGCCGTTAAGATACGGTTGACCAACAGTTTGGCGGGGAACGGGTTTTTACGGTGATACAGCGGTTTGTCCGATTGCGGGGCAGTCAGGTCAATAACCGTACCGGATGCCCCCTCCGCCATTTGCGGGATGACTGCTGCCAGCCAGTTTTGCGCGGGTTCTTCAAAGTCAACATCACAGTCCACCCGTTCATACAGGCGTATGGCACCATGTGCCACGAGCTTTTCATCCCAGTCTTTGCCCGCTTGGCAGAACAAGTCATAACCGGTATCACCCAATGCCAATACCGAATAATGCAGATGTTCCAGATTCGGCAGACCGGTTGAACAAGCCGCTTCCCACAATAACTGGGCATTATCGGGCATTTCGCCTTCGCCGTAAGTACTGGTGATAAGCAGCAAATAGTCCATGCCAGCAAAAGCATCAACATCAATTTCCGCCATGCTTTTCACGATGGGCTTAAGGCCGTGGTTTTTGGCAAGGTTGGCGGCATCATTGGCGACTGATTCGGCATTGCCGGTTTGACTGCCATAGAGGATATGCACCAAGCGCACATCGGCGCTGTTGGCTGAACCGGCACTTTGGATAATGTGCGTGTGCATCCCGGCAAAAAAACCGGACAACCATGCCCGTTGGCGGTCACTGTAAGGTGCGTGGGGGGGAATTTGGGGTATTTTCATGTCAATCACAGACCAATTTGTTCGGGTGTTGCCGCCTGCATGACTGGCATAACCAGCATGGCAAGGCGGCGTCAATTAAAAAATGCGTTTAGCAGCCAACAGGCTAAGCAGTTTGTCCGCTAACCATCGTTTGCACAATATCCAGTCCGACCAGCCCCGCCAAATATTCATTAATGCTGGGAATGCCCGCCAAGGCGTGTTTGTTGGCTGCGTCTTGCCCCATAATCCAAGCGGTTGAGCCTATAGAATGGATACTTTGCACGGAACGGTTGATCAGGGCGGTTTTATAGTCGTTCAGGCGTTTGCTGGCCAGCAACCAAGCCAATTGTTCGTCATTGTAATGGCTATAGGCTTCGCGGGTCAGCTTGACCAAGGCTTCCTGCAATTTGCGCGGACGCTCGGTAATCAGCTTATGTGCCGCTTGTTCAATGGCCTGGGCGTTCCGTTGCGTTTCTGGCGCATGTTTCAGCATGTCTTGGGCGACTTGCTGGGCTTTGTCCAATACCGCAAAGCTGTTGACCAATTTGAACATCAGCTCAGAGTCCGCCGTGCCATAATCGGGGATTGCACCCTCGAATAACGGCTGGTTATCATCATAACTGGCTTTGACCTGCCCGATTTGCAAACGGGCCAGTTCTTGTGCCAGCTCCTCGATCATTTCTTTACGGTCGGTGCTTTGCGGCAGGTATTGCGCGTCCTGGGTCTTGTACAACCACAGGGGCATGGCAAATTTAAAATACTGGCGTTGGTTGCTCCAGTCGTCCAACAATTTTTTGGCTTTGCTGGAATTGGCGTAATGGGCATGTTCTTCCAACATAGCCAACACAAATTGCTCATGACCACGCGCCATATCGGTGTCTTCACTCAGGCTGTGCAAAGCCACCGATGATTTGTCGTACAGTTTGGCCAGCAAATTTTCTGGATCATACTGATAGGCATTACCACCGGACATGCCATTGCAGAAACCTTTGCCAAAGCCGCCAATGTTCAGCACTGCGCCGTTGGTCATGTATTCACAGGCAAAATCACCCACGCCTTCAACCACTGCCATTGCGCCGGAATTACGCACTGCAAAGCGGTCGCCCGCTTCGCCATTGATGAATGCCTTGCCGCCAGTCGCGCCAAATAAGGCGAAATTGCCGATCAGCACGTTATTGCCCGGGGTTTTGATGCCGCCACCCGGGGATTCAACCACCAAAATGCCGCCACAGGCCGATTTGCCGACACCATCATTACAGGTGCCCAAATGTTCCAGCCGCATTCCATCATTAAGGAACGCACCATAACTTTGCCCCGCCGAACCATGGGTGCGGATAATCACGCTGTCCGGTGCCAAATAGCGGCGTTTTCTGCCATCGGCAAAAGTGAAAGTATAAATGGCTTTGTTATTGGCAAGCTGTTCGTCGCTGAGACGGTAGGCCAATATCCGCTCAATATCGATGGCAGCTTGCCCCGCCACACTCTTATTGCAGTTGTTGAGCTTAAAGCCAGCCCCTTCAATCACCACCTGCTCTGTTTTGCCCGAGAACAGTCCTTCTTCAACGTGCTTGATAATCTCGTTGTCGATAGAGAAATTGGCTTCCAAATAAATGGGTTGGGCAATTTTTACCACTTCGGTATAAGCCAGCATTTTGGTCAAGTCCAATTGCCCGATCATAGCAGGGTGGTCAATCAAATGCAGCAAATCGGTTTGCCCGCGAATATCCGCCAAGCTTTTATAACCGAGTGCCGCCAATATTTCCCTGACCTCATGCGCCAAGTTCATGAAATATTGTGCCAGCACACGGGCATCACCCTTAAACTCTTCATGGGTGGTGGTCAAGCCCGCCGGACATTTGATGTTGCAGTTTTTGGCCATGACGCAACGCAACATCATCAGTGCGGTTGTGCCAAACTCAAACGAATCGCCGCCCAGAATAGCCGATTTGACCACATCCATGCCACTTTGATGGGCACCGCTACAACGCAGGACAATTTTGTCGCGCAAGCCATTGGCGGACAGGGCCTGATGGACTTCGGCAATGCCAATTTCCGGTGAACGACCACTGTTTTTTAAGCTGGTGACGGCAGCAGCGCCAGTGCCACCGGTATTGCCCGCCACGTTAATGACATCCGCACCAGCTTTGGCGACACCTACAGCAATAGTGCCGATACCTTCCGAGGAGACCAGTTTGACACCGACCTTGACGCGGGCGGCCTTGGCATCGTGGATTAACTGCCCCAAATCCTCAATGGAGTAAGTGTCGTGATGCGGTGGCGGGCTGACCAATTCCACCCGTGGTGTGCCGCCCCGCAAGGCGGCAATTTCCACCGACACTTTAGCGGCGGGCAACTGCCCACCCTCACCCGGTTTAGCCCCTTGGGCAATTTTAATTTCTATTTCCTCAATGGTCGGGTCGGCCAAATAGCCTGCCCAAACACCAAAACGGCCTGATGCGAATTGCTTGATTTTGCAGGAACGTAAGGTATTAAAACGGCTGGCGTGTTCGCCACCTTCGCCCGAATTGCTTAAGGCACCGGCAATGTTAGTGCCTTGGGCAACCGCTTCGTGGGCTTCGGCAATCAGTGCACCATGGCTCATCGCCCCTGAGGCAAGTGTTGCGGTTATTTGGTGCGCCGGTTGCACATCCGCCAAAGCAATTGGTTCTGGCGCTGTTTTAATAGCCTTGAGATAGCACCCCAACGGGCTATCAGGGTCTGCCAAAGTGATGGTCAAGAGCTGTCCGGCAACAGCAAAATCGGCAATGCTGTCAGCAAAGCGTTGCTGCAAATGTGCCACCAATGCTTGCAAGCGTTCTGTAACGGCGTTGTTAGTTAATGTCACCACAAAACTATCATTTGCTGTTGCTGAAACAGTTAAGCCGCGGATCAGGTAGTTGATATTGCCGTGCAAATTTTGCCGACCCAAAATGCGGTCAAAATCGGCTGTTGCTTCGGCACCGCCCACATCAGCCGGAAAATCCATAATGTCGCGTAATGCAGCAGGCCGTGCATCGCGTTCCAAATACAGGTTTTTGGCAAAACTGCGGTAAGCGGGGGTGATACCAAAACTGTCGATCTGTTCCGGTGTGCGTTTGTCGTAGCCAAAATCAGTGTACGCGGTATCGCTCGCTATCGGCGATTGTTGTTGCGGAACATACAAAATGGCTTCATCAGTCATATTGATATATTCGCGGATAGCAGTGTTACCATAGGAATGGCCGGCACCGTCTTGGCGTTCCTTAAACAAGCCCAAGAATGGGATGTCTTTTTCTGCCGTCACCGACAAGGCTTTATAATGCCATTCGGTGGCACTGGCGGCAATATCAGCATAACGGGCACCGCCCACCGACGCGTGGATATTAGGGAAATACGGCCTGAGTTTAGGCTCGTCCGTATCCAAGTAGTTCGATTCAAAAAACTCGCCGCCAATGTAACTCTCCACAGTACAAAGGCCAAACTTGCCCATGGTTTTCATCAGTGATTTTTCGGTGCCTTTTTTAAACTTATCCAGCACTTTTTGTTGCTCTGCAACAGGATAATGGCTCAGCACGCGGTTATGGACACTGATGGCACAAACTGCCGACGCGCCAAACCCCAACAAGGTGGCAATATCATGCGGGCTGGCAGCTTGTCCGGTTTCTGCAATCAACGATGAATTGAAGCGCAAACCTTGCTTGACCAACTGCTGGTTGGCGGCTGAAATCATCAGCAAAGCCGGAATGGCGGCTTGATCGGCACTGATGTTAAGGTCACTCAGAATAATAATGGCGACATTGTTTTTGGCAGCTTGCTCGACCTGGGCACACACTGCCAATAAGGCTTGTTCCAAGGCCGCTTCATTGGCCCTGGCATCGCTAAAATCAGGGGTGTACAGCATAGCCAGAGTAAGGGTGCTGACTGCCGTTTGCCGACGGATTTGCTCCAACTGGTGACGGTGCAAAATAGGGCTGTCAATCACCAGCTGTTTGCTGGGCAAGGCAGAAAAATTAGGCTTGGCACCTAAAGCCACGCGCAGAGTCATGCCATCGCTTTCGCGGATGGAATCCAGCGGCGGGTTGGTCACTTGGGCAAAGCGCTGGCTGAAATAACGCGACATGCCACCTTCGGCGGCTGACAAGGCGTTCGGGGCAATGCCATAGCCCATTGCCGACACTTTTTCCATGCCGGTTGCCAGCATGGGGTCCAACAAAAACTTGAAGCTTTCTTGATTGAGCGAGTAGGCCGTATGGCGTTGGTCAATGTTCAGGTTGTGCTGGTTATCAACCTCCGCCAAAGCCACTTCAGGCAATTCATGCAAATGCAGGCAGCGTTCTTTAAGCAGCGCCGAGTAATCCACTTCTTGGGCCAAACGCTCCATCACCTGATGGCTGTCGTAAGCTTCACCGGTATTATGATCGAAGTACAACATACCGCCCGCTTCAATACGGCCACGTTTGATAACCTCCTTGGGCGGAAAGTCGATTTGTCCGGCTTCGGACATCACCGCCAGATAATCATGGGTTTCGACAGAACGCAAAGGACGTAAGCCCAAGCGGTCCAAGCGGGCACCGACACGGATACCGTCATTAAAAATCAGTGCTGCGGGGCCGTCGTTCTTTTCTTCGTATAAACTGAAATATTCCAGCATAGCACGCACTTGCGGCGACAAAGTGGTGTCGTTCTCCCACGCCGGAGGCATCATCGCCAGCACTGCCGTGACAATATCCATGCCGTCTTCATTAATGCGGCGGGTCAGGGTCTGGTCAAGACGACCGGAGTCCGATTGCCCGCAAGGGAAGGCAATGGTTTTGTTATGCTGCCGGGCAATGGCGTTTTCACTGAGGCGATTTTTTTTGTCGGTGTTCAGCTCGCCGTTATGTGCCATGTAGCGGAACGGCTGAGCCATCATAGTAGCCGGAGCGGTATTCGTAGAGAACCGGGTATGGAAAAATAACGTGCTGATTTCGTGATCTTTATCGTATAAATCGATAAAATAGGGAATCACTTCAAAAGAATTTAAGCGCCCTTTGTAAACTTGGGTGCGCGAACTCATGGACAACGGATAAAAGCCGTTCAATTCTTTGCGGGTAAAGCCTTCCGCCTCGATAGCCAGCAAAGTGGCCTGAATGTGCCTTTCAAAATCATCATGGCTGGCGGCTTGCAAACTTTTGGGGCGGGCAAACACGCATTGCTTGATCATCAGCTGGGCATCAGCCGCCGCTTGGTTAATCACACTTTTGTCAACCGGCACCACACGCCATAACAAAACCGGCAAATCGGCCTGTTGCAAGTGCCGGCCCACCAATTCTTGGGCATCCGAATCATAATGCGCGTGGTCTTCCGGAAAAAAGAAGTTGGCAACACCAAACTGCCCTAGCTCCAAACTGTTGTCGCCAGTGACCTTACGGAAAAACTTCAATGACAAATCGACGTTGACCCCCGCGCCGTCACCAATACCTTCAGCGCTCATCCCGCCACGGTGCGGAATAGTGCATAGGGCCTCATGTGACAACACCAGCAAATCGTGGGTTTGCAGGCTTCTTTTATGGGTGATAAAGCCAACGCCACAACTATCTTGTGACAAATCAGCGTTATAAAGCATAGTTTTTTTTTCCAATCGGGAATGTGTAATCATTGATAGGCCCGTTCTCTAGGTCTTGGCTGTGCAATCCAGCGTTTAATGTTCTTTTTTGTCCCAATGCATGATAGAGTCAAACAAGGGACTGGCGCATTAAGCCGCTAGGAATCTGTTGTGGGGAAATTTAGCTAAAGTGCTTAATTGTATACAAATTGGCATCTTCTGTCATGGATGAGCCGTTACTGTGTATGCATTTTAATCGATTCGCCTGAATTTAGATTACTTTATAGTGGATTAATATGAAAGAATTTTTTGATGTGGTAATTGTGGGCGGCGGCATGGTGGGGGCGGCATTGGCTTGCGCCTTAGGTGACGGCCCCTTAAAAGTGGCGGTGTTGGAAAGCACCCAGCCAGAAACATACGATGCCAGCCAACCGCACGACCTAAGGGTATCCGCCTTAAGCATCGCCTCCAAGACCTTCTTGGACAGCGTCGGCGCGTGGCAAGGCATCACCGACCGCCGGTTATGCCCGTTCCGGCGGATGCGGGTATGGGAGGCAGAAGGCGACACCGAATTTTGTAGTGATGACATCAACTACCCTGAATTGGGTTATATCGTCGAAAACCGCCTAATCCAATTAGCTTTGCTGGAACGCTGCGCGGCGTTCGGCAATATCGAGTTGATTTGCCCTACCCAACTCAACAAAATAAATTATAACCCCGGGCAAGACAGCGAGCTGTACTTGGCGGATGGCAGGGAACTGGTGGCAAAATTGCTGGTCGCCGCCGATGGTGGACAATCGCGGGTCAGGCAAACAGTCGGCTTGGGCGTGACCAGTTGGGATTATCAGCAACAAGCACTGGTGATTTATGTGGAAACCGCTTATGGTCAACAAGACATCACCTGGCAGCGCTTTGTACCCAGCGGCCCGCAAGCGTTTTTGCCGCTGCCCGGCCATTATGCCTCGCTGGTTTGGTATAACTCGCCCGATGCCGTGCGACGGCTGCAAGCCCTGCCCCTCGAACAACTGCAAGCCGAACTGCTGGCGGCATTTCCCGATTGCCTGGGTGAAATCCGCCAAGTTTTGGCCGTCACCAGCTTCACCCTGCGCCGCCAACACGCACAGCATTATGTCAAACAAGGCGTGGCCTTGGTGGGCGATGCCGCCCATACCATCAACCCGTTGGCGGGCCAAGGTGTCAACATAGGACTGCTGGATGCGGCAGCGCTGGGCGAAGTGCTGATAGCCGCCGCTGATCAGGGGCTATCGATTGCCGATACAGCCGTGCTAAAAAAATATGAAACCATGCGCCGCCATGAAAATTTAAAAATGATGACCGTGATGGATGTTTTTTACCAGTTGTTCAGTAATGATGTGCCGCCCATTAAGTTCTTGCGTAACTTAGGCTTGGGCTTGGCAGAGCGGGTGTCGCCCGCCAAAAACCTGTTGATGCGCAATGCAATGGGCTTAGAAGGCAATTTGCCCAAATTGGCACGGGGCGTGCCGATTATCCAAAAATAAGCGCGGCCCATTAGGGTCGTGACCCCAGCCGCTAAAGCCATCGTTGCCCACTAGCCTTATTGGGCCTACTTGCTTTACGGTGCTTTCGGCACGTCCGCATCCGGCACCGGTACGGGGACTGGTGCCGGCACAACGTGTTCGGCCGCTATTTTTTCAAGCTTTTTGGCTTCTTCGTTGCGGCGGTGGCCTTCGCCAAACAAAGTCATGGTGATCATGATCATAACAGTGGTCACCGTTGCAATGTTAAAACGGCTGGGGGCCTTCATAAAAAATAACGGCCAGCGCGGTTTGATCATGCCGGACACAAAAAAAGCAATAGTCAAAATCCCTAAGTTAATAGCGAGATAGGTCATGTTGTCACCTGTTAATGCGGTTATGCGAAATAGCTTTATGTTTGGTACACTTGTTCAGTTAGCCAATTGCCCCTGCAAGCGTTCAATGCATCGCATAGAGTACAATTTTATCGGCTAGAGTCAATGCCCGGATAGTTTAAGCGGATTGCAAGGGGTTAAGCCAACATTACCCCCGCCAACCAACGAAGCCCAAATATTTAACGCTTGGCTGGCCAAATTAAAAGCCAAAACCATAAAAACCAATTATTATATGGCTTTCCAGATATGGAAAACGTGATCTTGGCGACACCAAGCCGCTAGCTGTTTGTGCCTTTACCCAGCCCATCGACAGGTAATTGCACTTGTGGCAACAATCTCAGTATAATTGACCATTGTGCCTGCATTTGGCGCTAAAAACCACCTTGCCCAGCATGTTTCAATATCCGCCGGTCAAGCCTTTTACCATGCACTTGCGTTTTTTATACCAGCTCCCTTTGCCCTATGCTGCTACCGAGTGAATTAGAAATTGATGTCTACAGGAATATCCATCCTGACATAAAGCACATGACCGATGAGCAACTGCTGGCACACTACCAGAAATTTGGCCGGGATGAAGGCAGACAAGCAAACCGGCTAAAAGACCGCAATGATTTTGCCGCATTGATCCCCAATGACCTGTTGGCATTGGAAATTGGCCCGTTTGCAAACCCCATCAAACAGGGGGATAATGTCCACTATGCAGACTTTTTGGGTCAAGCAGAGCTAATAGAGCGGGCGCTAAAATTGGGCATCAAACCAGAGAGAGTCCCGGTTGTCCATCACATCCTTTCCGAGACACCCTTAAATAAAATTGATGTCCATTATGATGCGGTGATAAGCTCCCATTGTATAGAGCATCAGCCTGATTTAATCAAGCATTTGACTGATGTCCATAGCTTGGTGCAAGCGAATGCGGGGCGGTATTTTTTGCTGATACCGGACAAGCGCTACTGCTTTGACCGGTTTATTGCAGAATCGACCATTGCTGATATTCTTGAAGCACACGAAGCACAACGCAGCGTGCATACCTTAAAAAGTGTCATTGAGCATCGTGCATTAATAACCGCCAATAACGCCACTGAACATTGGAAAAAAACCCAAAAGGGTGTGCCTAAAGTTGACCCTGCTAAAGTCAATAATGCGTTGAAAGAATGGCGCAATGCCCAAGGTGCATATATTGATGTGCATGCTTGGTACTTCACCCCCGACTCGTTTGCGGAAATCATAAGCTTGTTGAACAAACTGTCTTTGATTGACCTGGAAGTGGAGCGTCTCTACCCCACCCGGCGCTTTAGAAATGAATTTTGGGCAATTTTGAAATGCCGATGAATGGCATTTTGTTTGCTGTTAGGGACACTTATCGGTAATGGCACGCGGACTACGGCGTATTTTGGAAAAACAGCAATATAAATTGAACGATGAACCACACATGCAGTCTATACTAAAAATCTCAGCTCTCAGCTCTCAGCTCTCAGCTCTCAGCTCTCAGCTCTCAGTATAGTGGACCCCAAATTCAGGACAATAGTTTAAGCTATAGCCTGTCAGGAAAAAGGGTTTAACCATGAGCGAGAGTAAACGTAAGACATTTAGCAGTGCAGAAAAGGCAAAGGTTGCTTTAGCGGC
>Ga0208507_1000602_pt1 | contig 22462 bp, 37 predicted proteins | sample CryBogCBH12Aug01_FD_184626 | JGI IMG/M metagenome (GOLD analysis project Ga0208507, IMG submission 184626) | Freshwater microbial communities from Crystal Bog, Wisconsin, USA - CBH12Aug09.1 (SPAdes) (version 2) | ecosystem: Environmental > Aquatic > Freshwater > Lake | place: Crystal Bog... | reverse complement strand
CTGCCACCGCACCGCTGGCTTCGACCGGATTCGTGAACACTGCCACCGCACCGCTGGCTTCGACCGGATTCGTGAACACTGCCACCGCGCCGCTGGCGAATACGAACCAGCTTAAAGGATTGTTATCGGTCCCCACCATCGGCACCAATCTTAGCGCCAGCTATACCACCAACGGGGCAGGAACCGTGACGATGACGCTTACGGGGATCACCGGAGCGCAATTGCTTGCGATGATTAATTCGCTGGCGGGAGTCAACGGGCAGAACTTTACGAATATCCAAGGCGCTGCCGTGCAAGGTTCCGTCAATTCCGCGCTGTTTGCCACTTACGCGGAATGGGTCGAGTACGTCACCAATTCCATTACCTTTGCGACCAACGCCCAATCGGCGACCTTTTCGGTTACTGCCACGAACTCGCAATTTGCGGGCTATGCCACCAACGCTGGGTCGGCGAGCAATTTTACGGGCAACGTAACGCTGTCGCAATTGCCGGCGGCCGTCGTGACCAACAACGCGACGGGGCTGACCCTCACCGGAACGTTTGCCGGCACGCAATCTGGCAACGGCGGCGGCCTGACCAATGTAAACGGGGGAGCCATCACCGGCACGGTGCCATTGATTGCCTTGCCAGCGGCCGTGCTAACCAATGCGTCGCCGTTTGTTGGCACCAATGATGCGCGAAACTTTGTTTTCTCCGGCTCGTGGCGTTTTGTCAACGGGTTAATTTATTCCGGCGGCGTGGGCGCGAATCCAGGGGAATTATTTTTGGCCGATGATTTGGCCCCGGTTTGGGACACGGTTGTAATCTCCGGATCAACTTTTGTTTTTTCGACCAACGTTGCCCTGTTGCCCCGCTTAAACTTTTTTGGCGGCGGCGCGGGGCTGACAAATTTGAACGGCGGTGCCATCACCGGCACGGTTCCATTGATTACCTTGCCGGTGGCCGTGGTGACGAACAACGCGACGGGGTTGACCCTCGCCGGAACGTTTACCGGAACGCTTTCTGGCAATGGTGCCAGTGTGACGAATTTGAACGGTTCCTCGGTAACGGGATCTTTAACCAACAACACTTCCGGAAATTCAAAAGGGGCAACCAATATTTATGGCACGGTGGCCAGCTCGCAAGTTACCGGGCTATCCTCCAATGTCCTGGGCAACGTTCTTAACTACAGCAGCGGGAGCAACGTCATCGTGGATCTGTCCAAATACACCAATCAAATCCGCGTGGGCCTGGTATTGACGCTGACCAATAACACAATGGTTATTTTTACGAATCCCGCCCCGGCTTTTACTTTCAGCATTGATTTCTACCAAAACGCAGCGACCAATTCTTGGGATCGCTATTACGACACGAACGTCCTGCGGGCGAGCTTCGGCGGGTTACGTTCCTTCACCAATTCCGCGCCGGGCGCTTGGAATTTCGACTCCATTCATTTTGGTCAGTGGTCCAACTTCACGGTGTTATCGTCCACAAATCTGCTCCCATGAAACGAATCCAACACTGGCGCACAATTCCCGGTCGAATCAACGATTTTGGCCACAAGTATCTGGGGGTTATTTCGCTTGGTCGACCGGCGAATACACTGGATGCCTTGACCCGGATCTTTGCTTTTTTGGCGATGTTGGCGGGGTTGCTGATCCTTTTGGATCTGGAAACCAAAGGGCAGAACTTGTTGCGTTGGCATTTCAAAGACCGGCCCGCGCCGCCGGTCCGGCAAACAAATACGATCAAGTTGCCGACCCCGAAATATCCCTGGTATGCCGTCTATCTTGTCGGCACCAACTTACAGGTGATATTCCACTTTTCGGAAACCAACGTGCAGACGAACTGGCTGGCACTGCGGACGACACTGAACTGATATGGGCATCACTAAAATAAACGAAAAAATGTACGTCGCGTTGCCGGTGGCGTTGATCGTTGGCGGTTTGGTGTCCGCCGTGGTGGGCGCGTGGACGGCGGCGGGCGTGTTGCATTCCATCCAAGCCGATATTCGCAACATTGCCCGCGATCAAGTAACGGAGCATCAATTTTCCAAATGGCTGTTGGCGGAAGCTGAAAACAATAAAACGGTAATCTGGCATCCGTTGCCAGACAAACCGGTGGAATCGCCGGTAAGTCTTTATCGGGATGTCCTGATTAGTTCACGGCGGGATTAAATTTTATGGAACTCATCAATCAATCGGCGGGCGAATTATTCGTCGGGTTAAAAAATAATCCGGCCTGCCTCATTCTTTGGCTGGCGCTGAACTTGTTGGGCGTGGTGCTCCAGCAAACAAATTTCTGGCCCAATGTCTGGAACAAATACATTCCCCTGCTTTTGCTGATGCTGGGAATGGCGCTCGCGCCCGCGCTGATTCCGGTCACGATCCTGCCGCCGGCGCAACCCAATCCGCGCCTGTTGCTGGTGGTGCTGGGATTTATTTTTGGCGTGGTCGCGTGGCTGGTGCATAGCTATCCGCTCCAGTGGGCACTGAAAAAATTTCTGCCGGGAGTGCCGGCGGTCGTGGTCAACAACAACAATCAAATCAAATAAAAATATGAAATTCAAAAAATGGACAATCGGTTTCGTGGCGGCGGCGGTCGTGGCGGTTTCGCTATTCACTGGCTGCGGTTGCAAGACCGGCTCAGGCAATACATCTGTCATTGGCACCGATACCAACGGGCTGCTGTTCGTTTTGGGAAACCCGGTCAGTACCAACCAGTTCGCCGCAACCATGAAGCTCACCGGGGTAGCGGCGGCAACCATCGCTGGCCGCTCCGATACTAACAGCATCGCCTATTTGCAGGCGGTGGCGACTGGCATTGAGGATTTAGTCGGCAGTGGTTCCACGGACCCGAATGCGGTACAGAATATCGCCAATGCATTCACTACTGGAGTTGACCCCAGCGTCATCGCTGGCGTCAATGCAGGCGTGGCAGCGTACCAGACATTTCTGGGATATGCGCTGGACCAGAAGTTGAGCAATTGGTCGCTCTACGCAGTGCCGGGACTCACATCATTTGCGCAGGGTATTTTAACCATTTACCCCACCAGTAAGTGAATCCGATCACCTCCATGTTCACCGCTGCGTTCTCAGCGGTGAAAGAAATTTTTTCTTGGGCGTCTGGCCGAAGCGCCTTGAAGAATGCGGCCAACGTGCAGGCGGCGGCAGTAGCCCAGAACGAAACCAACGCCAACTCAACGACAAATACAGCCATCGCCAAAAAGGACACCAATGAAATCCGTGAAGAAATCGCAGAATGATTTTTTGCCGTGGCTTTTAGCCGCCGCCATGATTGTAGGGATTCTTTGCCTGCAATCTGGTTGCGTGTCAACGGTTACGCCAACGGTGGTTAAATCCACAACGGCATCGTGGGATGGTGCAGAGCAAAATAGCGGCTTGCTCGGTTGGACCACCAACGGGCTGGCCATCATCACGCCGCACGCTCGCGACCGCTACAATGCATTGGTAGGTGAATACGGGAAACAGTTTGCGCCGACGCTGGTTTGGAATTACGGCATCGGAACCACCAGTAGCAACGCATTTACCATCACCCCGGAAGCGTTGGCAGACTTCGCCCGCATGAACCGTTGGCGGAAGGCGGGTAAAACCTTTTAGTTTTCGCGGTTTCCGCGATGTCTCCAAAAATGGGGCGGATGCGTGATGGCGTCCGCCCCAATCTATTTCAAAAGTTGACGTTCACCCCTTTGTGGACATGGGACTCACTGTTGCACAACAAATGCGGGTAGTCGGATTCAAGGGAAGCCTTGGAGTTCGCGGACGCACAGTCGTTCCCTTCGCCGCTGGCGTCTCCGGCGACGCAATCCTCGTACTCGTGCAAGAGTTGCCGCCGGTCATGGACATGATTCATTCCGCGCAGGGCGAGAATCCCGTCTATGTGAGCATTATGGCCATTGCGGATGGGGTCAGCAATCCGCGCACGATCACCAATTTTACCGAAGTGGGCGACGACGGACTCCCCTCTGGCAAAAATCACCAAGTCATCGCCTACGAGGAGAACGCCGCTGATGTCATTTGCTGGCGTTGGAAGTGTGAATCGCAGCGCAGTTAAACCGGCGCTCATTATATGCCCGTACAAACCGCAAAAATCAAAGTGTTCTACCCAGAGTGGCAGGATGCTTTCGACTACTGGCGTGAAGTCGCTGGCCTAGACATCGTGGCGGCGTGGCGGCAGCAGGCCAAATTGATTGCCGAGCGGCTTATCGGTGGCGTCGGCGGGGCAAGCAATTGGAATCGCGCCACACCGCCCGGCACGCGGCAACAGGGCGAGAATGCCCTTGTGCGGGATATTTACCGGGCGGTCAAACCGTTGAAGGCAGAGGGCTTCCGTGACGTAAAGGTCCGTAAGCGGGTGAATGTGGCTGTCCGTGATAGTGACATCCCGGCCTTACAGGAATTGATTCGTAGCGGTGTCTTCGGTTCGGCAATGGTGACAGCCACCGTTTTACCGGCGGGCAATGAGTTCACAGCCCACCAGAATTCCCGCAGATCACGCGGACGGGTGACGACCAAACATCCGGGCTATGCCGTGCCCGGTGATGCCTACCTGAAAGCCTACGTCAAGGAAGCGAAGGCAACCGTGGGTAACGGCAAAGGCGGCTGGGTGCCGTCCCTCTTTGCTTTGGGCGGCACTTGTAACGACTGGATTAGCCGTCATGCACGGGCGGGTACTTGTGTGGACAATCTCCGAGTCGGTCAAGAGCCGTTGAATTTCTCGATGATTAACCGCTCGAAATGGGCCGAGGGCGGCGATGAGGACCGCATTATTGATACGGTGATGGAAGACAGGGCCGAAGCGATTCAAAAAGACATCGCCTACCGGCTGGAAAGTTCCTTCGCCGGAAGACGGAGGCAAATATGAGCGTGCAACGCTATGACATCGAATGGGCGGCAGCTTCGGGTTTCGCCTTGTATTTACAATCCAAGATTGATGCCGCCCTGCAAGTTGCTTCGCCGGTCGTTACCATTTTCGACCCCATGTCGGTGGATGAAGCCAATCGCTTTGTGGTGGAAATCCCGAAGGCGCAGACGATGAATGAAGAAATGGGCAATTTCAATGCTACCTGCAAATGCACGGTCAAAAGCCGCTGGGCACGGGTGACAGTGCAAGGTGATCTGAATGCCCATTTCAACCGGAGTAATTGGCTGCGCGATGCATTGATGGCCGATTCATTGGTAGCTGATTTGGCGACGTTGCTTATTGCCGGCGGTGGCGGGCTGGTGATTGATTTTATCCAGCCAAAAAAGAACATGGAAACGGTAGTCCAAGAAAACGGATTTATTTACAGCCACTTTACTTTTGATTTTAACGGGCATTTCTCAACGACTTGATTTTATGAAAAACACGCTCCTATCCATTATCGGCGTCGCGGCCATTGTGCTGGCGACGATGACATCCCACGCCACGCCTACCATGCTGGTCGGCACGCTGGGGTCGGTTTCGACGACGCCCTCGAATAGTCCGCCTACCACGGCGCTGACTTACATCCCGACATTGCAACAGTTCTCGGTGACACACGGGGCGCTGACTTCCACGAACGAAGCCTTGCTTTACTTTCGCGTGACCGTTGACCAGACCAACTATGTAGTCATTGGCAGTTGGTATCCGTCTTTTACCAATCCCTGTACGGAGATTGTGAATCAGGGGCAATACAACATCACCAACTTTGTCAGCGTGCAATATGTGGCCACGAACACTATCAGCATCGGCATCAATTACGGGCAATAAAACAACCAACAACCAAGAAAAACACCATGAAAAATAAAGCACAATTGTTACAGGCCGCGCAGAAATCCGCCGCTGAATCTCTCGGCGAAGTCAATCCGCTTACCTTGCACAAGTTGAAGGCGACCGAGTTTGACGCGCTTGGAATCAGCGCGGAGCATTTCGTTGAATTCTCGCAGTTTTTCGATCAGGCGCGGGGCGCATACCAGACGTTGACCGCTCACCCGGTCAAGCCGCTGGATGCGGCCAGCGTGTAATTGGAAACCACCGAAACCTTAACCAAGGATTATTATGGCGAATGACCATATCGGAGTAGCAGGTAGCGCGATGTATCGCGGTATCCCGGCGTTTGTTATCACTTGGGGGGCATACTCCCTCGGCATCTACAACAGCGTGGATAAAACGCCAAAGGCGGATGTTAAACGGTCCAAAAACAATGCGGGGCAGACCATTGAGATGAACCGCACAGACAAACGCATTCAGGTCAAGACGACGGCAAAACCCATAGGGGCAAATGCGGCGGCGGCGCTGGCGATTGCGGCCAACCTGCCGCAAGAAATGGACATCATCACCGTGACCGCAACGGCGGCGGGCGACCCTAGCATTGATTCATCGGCGGGAACGTGCATTGTGGATTCTGCTTCCGCAAAGTGGAGTCCAGAGGGCGAGTTGACCGTTGACTTAGCATTCACCAATTGGTTGGGGCAAACTTACGGTGCCTTTGCCTGATGAATCGTTTCGCCAACAGCATGGAAACGGTGCCGGTGCCGTGTCGAGTTTTCGGCACGGCACTGCGCCCGTTTTCGTTGGGACATCACTTGCTGTTCACCCGGTTGTCACTGCCATTTGCCGACAATCCGAAAGCCGAAGGCTCGCAGCTCCAATTGGAGCAAGCCGTTTTTTTGTGCGCTCACTCTTACGAGGAGAATTTAGATGGATTGCTGAATGGCGAATGGGCCAAAGCGTTTGAAAAATGGAGGAAGCGAGTCCAGAAAACAAAGCCTGATTATATCACGTCGGCAGAGGTTTTTGAGTCGCATCTTACAACGGCTTACCAAATTGCCCCAATCTGGAGGCACGCAACGAAGGCGGATGCAATTTCACTTTCCGCACCGTGGGAGGAACTTTTGAAATGTCGGCTGGTGATGGGGGGCTTTGCTCTCACCGAAGTCCTCAATGGGTATTTGCCGGAACGCTGGTATGACTATTTTACCGTCATGGAATTGAATCTGGCTCAGACGTGCCAATCGCCGAAAGATTGGAAGCAGATTTTTTACACGGAAAACGATGCCTTGCAGGCTGAGGCAGATCGGGAGGCAGCATGAGGGAATTGCGCGTTGACATTGGCGGTAGCAATCGCGGTTTCGTGATTTGTACGGAGGAGACTAAACGCCTCGCCGAAGACTTGAATCGTTCGCTTACAGGTTCAACTCCCGAAAACTTCAAAGGCGCACAGATGATGCGCGATAAATACGGCAAGGTGTTTGATGAGTTGAAGGGTGAAGAAGGTATTGGTGGTTTGCTGGAGAAGATTGCCGGCGGTTTTGGGGAGACGGGTCACGCGATCATGGAGCTTGCGACCGGACCAGTCGGAGCCGCCACAGCCGCAATCGGTCTAATGGGGGAGGCGGCGAAATCATCTTGGGAAACGATGCGGGAGTCTTTCATGTTGGCGCGGGATGCCAGGACTTTGGGCGTTTCTACCACCGCCTTAAAAGAGGTTGATCGGGCGGGCGAGGAACAAGGCATGGGCGATGGGGAAGCTCGTGGCCGGCTGATGCGTTTCCAAAATAAGGTTGGTTCGGCGGCGACGGGCGATGCCTCCGCGCAAAAACTATTCAAGGAAATGGGCGTGGAGGTTGACGGGAAAAACATGGAAGAAGTTTTGAATGGCGTCGCCGAAGCCTTCGAGAAAATCAATAGCCCGGCAGAAAAGGCGCGTCGCGCCGTTGAACTCTTTGGCCGGGGCGGGCAGGAAATGATTCCGGTACTAAAAGAAATGTCGGAAAAGGGAGGCGCATTAAAGCTGATGGGGCTGGGTGACGAAAATACCGACGCGATTCTGGGCGGGGCTTGGAAGAAGATTCACGGTTTCTTTTCGCAGGTTTGGGCGGGAGCGAAAGAGGGTGGCAAATCAATTCTCGCGGACGTGATTCAGGGATATACAGGCTACGCTGGCGAAGGGACTTCCCCGACTGGAAAAATTAAGACGGAGGAAAGTAGCGAGCAGAAGCATCAAAAGATGGCGGCGGAGGCGACGAAGAAACGCGAGCTTGCCAGCGCCGAATCGGCATACCGGAAAGAACTTGAAGCGACGGCGGCAACCGAGGAGCAACGCCGGTCCATGCTAACCGACGACCGGCATGAGATTGAGTTGGCGCTTAAAAAAGCCGAGGCGGCACATGATGAAGTCGAGGCATTGAAGTTGAAAACGGAGTTGCTGCGGGCCGAACACGCGATTGCTGATTCAACCGCCAAAATCAAAAAAGAGATTGCGGACAAAAATAAACCCGCGACGGTGGCGGCGCATACAGCACAGCATGTTGATTCATCCTCCAGTATGGGGTTATTTCAATCGGTATCGGCGGCGACGAACAATCCACTTTTGGAAGTCAATCAGCGGATGGAAAGGCATCTGGCGAAGATTTCCACGAATACCGGGAAGCACGCAAAGGACATCCACGCACCATGACCACACCAGACAGAATCAATTCGACCGGCCAGATCGTGCTAGAGTCCGAGACGCTGGAGAATAATTTATCATCCGGCAATGGATATACCCGTGTTTTCACTGGTTCGCTGAACGTCATAAGGTCGCAGCGAGCGATTGAACTGGCGGCGGGCGCAACAATGGTAAAGGCCGAGAGTGAGGACAACGGCAATTACAAGCTGACGGCGCACTATCCGTATGACGTGCTCAATGGCTCGAATGCGGAAAGGCCGATAAATCAGCACGAGTTGGACATCGGTTTCGAGCAAGTGGACATCTATTCCAGTGATGTAATGCTCGCCCAACTGGTTGCGAGTTTTGGGGGTCTGGCCGGGGCGAATGGTGCCAAAGCCTATTTGCGGGGCGCGGTTTCAGCTTTTCAAAGCACGGCGGGCGACGCCGCTGCCGTGGCTACTGCCGAAGCAAAATTGACGGCAACCTATTCTGGTTCACAGTTGGCGCTGATGCAGAATCTATTTCGCGGAATTGCCTATCACGGGCAGGCCAATGCCCAGCAGGTGGTTTCCTCTTACCGCCGTCGCATAACCGCCGCCACCTATTTACAGGTGCAAGGTGCATTTACTGGCGTTGGCCAAGTTTGGTCGGCCCTAGACATCACCGCCTTTGAGTCCATCCCGGCACTTGGGTTTTTCACGCTCCCGTCGAACTACCTTTGGTTCAAGAGCGGTCCCCGTGTCTGTACGATTGCCGGCCAGAAAACAGAGGTTTCTTACGAGTACAAATCATGCCTGTATGCATGGTCAGGAAATAATGTGGCCTATACCGGCGGCAGCTATCCCGTGACGCTTTTGGCTTTCTGATTATGCGCTTGCCCGACAAGTTATCTGCGAACACGCATGAAGCCGCCCGGATAAATCTGATCATTGATTATCTGCGAAGCCTCACGCCGCGCCCCTCGGCCACCGTGGACGTGTCCCACACGCCGTTTGGAGTCATCCATACGGCCTTACGAAATAATTTGCGCCGGAATTGGCCCCCGCCGATTTACGACAAAACGAAATACTATCTCGTTGGCGATTGGGTTTGGGTACGGGCGGCGGATACAATTTGCACGGCGGGAGTAATTGACCCACTAACAGGACTTACGGTTAAGTCTCTACCCGGCCTTTGGCGGTGTCTGCGAGCGTCTGGCCCGGTCGTTACCACGCCGCCGGGCAATGCGGCGGGAACGTACTACCGCATTCCGCAAACGCCCTACCCGACGCCGGATGATCCAACGGCGGAAAATATGATTTGGCTACTGATTTCGCCGGCAGTGAATTGTTGATTATGGGAAATTTCCGACCATACCGCGAGCCGTGTCACGGGCAAAACCCTTGTTTTCCCGGCAGCAAATACCGGCATTTTGATGCTTCTTTAAATGGCATTACTAACCTTAAAAACGCGACGCATGTTCCCATAGATACCGCGCCCGGTTGGCAATCGCCATTTCCGCGAACCAATCCTCTGTACGGAACTACCTGCACGCCGGAAGGCAACAATGCCATTAACGACATATCTTGGCCGTGCGGCCCGTGGCCGGAAGTGTTTGGCGTGCCCGGCGCGGCGAGCATTCCTGGCAACACTTATGCGGGCGATGGCACGCATACGGATTATGCGACCTGCCGCAACTACGGTTTTAACGTGGTGCAAGCGGCGCGAAATTGGCATGGCATGTGGGGATTTGACGTGGACGCCACTACGGGCATTCCCTGCTCGGGCGGCAGCAAAGTCGGTTACAAGTATTTGCAAATGACAGTGGTGGTTGAAGTTGGCGGCGGTTACACGCAAACGGAAAAAACCTATGACACTTCCACCACGCCCGCGACGTTGATTGCCGAGCAATCTTTTCAAAACACCGGCAGTTATTCTAAAACTTTGGTGGTAACGGTTAATCCGCTCAGCGGGGAAGTGACGCAAAGCAACCTTGACGCCGTTTCGACTTTGGAGTTTATTAACATTGTGGCCGGCGTGCCGTCGGTTTTGCAAACGGACGAGTTTTTTGCGTTAGTTTCCGGCACCGTGTTTGGCGGCGTCAGCAACATGTTTAATAATTGGGGCTGGGATTGCACCACGTTGCGGTTTGCCAACAGTTCGGGGCCAACCGACTATCAAGGCACTATTGCGGAAATTACAGCTTCATTCGCCGCATGGAATGCGGGCAACCAATACGGTTCAGTTAACGTGGATTCTTTAACGCGCTCAGGAAATCAAATTTATTTGCAACTGACTGGCACGCCGAGCACTTTTAGTTATGTGCCCACGTTTCCCCCAAATCAAAGGGTTGATGTGGCGGGAACGGGGGCTTGCACGTTCAAATTGCAAGTATCTTTAGACCAGCTTAATTATCTTGGAAAAAATGGAAGCTTAGGGCCGGCGTATAGTGTTTATGACGATGTTTGCGCTTTGATGGGGCAATGGCGGTTTGACAACCCGCAGCATTTTCCGAATTTTCGCCACAAATCTGATACCAACATTGACCCCAACGTGACGCTTGCGCCGTTTGTGACGCGGAACGAGGTTGCCACCGAAGCAACACCGCACCAGTTTAATCCGCGCCAAGTCCCCGATTATTCGCAGACGTACAGCGGAACGGGGCCGACACCGATGCGCGATTGGTTTGACCCGAATTGCTACCAATGGGTTTATCACATTGGGCATTCCGAAGAATACGGGCAGGGTCAGCTAATTCAAATTCGAGACGGTACCATTCGCGGCGCTCCGTTGGCATTGGGTTATGGGCCGGTGTTCGATTATCGCCACGCCAATTACCACGACGGCGAGGATACGCCATACAGTTTCGGCGCATTTACCAATGGATTTTTACCGCCGCACACGCCGCAATGGACGCCGGATGTGTTGAAAAGCGTTTTGTGGCCCTGCGCGTTTGTGTCCAACAATGCCGTTTGGGGCAGCACGTCGCCCGCGTTGCTTTATTCGTTGGTCGCGCAGAAATGGTGCGAAACCTTGATGCAACCTCCGGCTGGCTCCATGAACATGGCGCGGCCTTTTGGCAATGACCGCAAACAAGTGGACTGGACGAAAGCCACGCAATGTATTGACGGCATTCCGGCAGATGCGGATGGCGTGCTGCTTGATGGCAGCGTTACCATTCCCGACGCCGATTTGCTGTTTCCGAATTGTCCCGGCTTTGGTGGTCGGCTGGCCGTAACTGCGGTTGGCAACACGCTGACGTTTTCGGCTTTTACCGGCAACACCATTCTGGCAGGCGACACCATTGATATTTTGAATGACTCTGGCGGCGTGCTCGCGTCCGCCGTTGCGGTTGCCAGCCCGACCGGCGCCAGCGTAGATGTCGGCGCGCATTACGCAACGGCGGCGTGGATAGTGCCGCATTTGCTCAATGACGGCGCGACCAGCGGGCAGAAATGGTATTGGGACGATACGGACTATAAAAATTCGTATGTTGTGCGGCAATGGACATTGGACAGCAGCAATACCGTTTTGACCCATTCCAAAGGGCAAGGTTGCCTTAGCTTTTACCCGTGCTATCCGTCCATTGTGTGTTGTTCGCCTAACGGTGAAGAATTTTCCAATGGCGTGGTAATTCCTTTTTCGCCCGCCGCGCCGGATGGCTCATGGTTGTGTCAATTTGAGCAATGGATGGATGATCCATTGTTTTTTGAGGGCAAAGCTTGCAACGAATACGAAGATTTAGTTCCAATCGTTCAATGCTATGCCGGTTGCGAAGATGGCGGCAGTTGTGAGCATTTAATTCCGCAGGTTGAAGCTATGTGTTTCAAACCCGGCACCAACGGCACCACCGGCGCGGGCATGTCGCAATCCGAAGCTGCGCCGGATATGCCAACCACTGCCGCGTATGACTACACCGCAGACATGGCACCACCGGCCAAAGGTAGCGGGGCATTGCAACCGTGGAATAAGTACGACCTTTGCTATGCGCCCTAATTTCGCCAGCAAGAAAATACGCGGGCTGGGGGATGTGGTTTATTACGCCGCCAAACCCATTGCAATGGCGAGCGATGCGGTGTTGAAAACAAATTTTCAACAATGTCCGCGCTGCAAGCGCCAGCGAGAGCACTTAAACCAACAAGTACCGTTCACGCCGTGAGTTTCCAGAATTTCTCCGCGTCTGCCGGTGACACCAAAGCGCGGTAGTGGCGAAACAGCATATCGTAATCCCCGTGGCCAAGCGCGGCCACGGTCTTTTCAACTCCGAACGCGGCAAGGCTCATACTGGCAAACGTGTGGCGCATACAATCCTGCTTCCAGTCTTCCAATAGCCCTGCCGCCGCTCGTACCGCTTCAAACCGCCGCCGGAGATTTACCGGGGGCAAGTCACCCGCCGCCGGCCCATTGGCGGCTTCCAGAGGCAGCGCCAGTGCGTTTTTGAGCGCCGGATGCATTTCGACATGCCGCCGTTGCCGGGTCTTGGAATTCATCCCCCGGACGAGAATTTCACTGCCAATGTCTTTCCACGTCAATTTTGCCGCTTCCCGCTCCGGTCGCAGCCCGGCAAACAGGCACACGCCGACATACGGGATTAAACCGGGGTCGGTTGCCCTTGTCGTTTCCAGCAACTTCTTGCATTGCTCCAGCGACAGCAACGCGGGTTCTTTGTCCAAGTCCCCCATCCGCCGGGAGTCAATTTTGAGGACCGTTACCGCCGGGGATTCGCTCAGGTATTTCAGGCGCACGCACCAGCGGAAAAAAGTATGAAGCGATGTCAGGTAAGCGTTGAACGTCCGGGGATGCCCCCCATTTGCGGGCTGATATTTTTCGAGCCATGCCAATACGTCTTGCCGGGTGACTTCGGAAAGGTGTCGTTGGGAACACGTCAGAATGAATCTCCCTACGTTTGATTTCAATTCGTTGATCGTCCGCCGGGATAAGTTTTCCCGTTTCCGCTCAACCATGAATTCGTCAAAGGCTTCCTGTACGCGCTTTTTGACCACTTGAACCGGCTTGTAGTCGTCCAGTGCCGCCCGTAAATCAATGCCCCGCTTTTTCGCCTCGCCCAAAAGCATGATGATCTCGTTTCGTTCGTATGACGTGAGCGCCATCCATACCTGCCCGGATTGACTTTGCTGGAGTCGCATGTCTTGCGCTTGGGCATCGGCTTCCTTTCGGGTTTTGAAGAAATGCCGCTCGCGAAGTTTGCCGCGCCCGCGTGTGACGACGTACCGTTTCTGACCACCATTCACGCTTGTCAGTTTAACGGAAATCTTCATAACCCACATTGGCACTTATTGGCACTTTTACAAGCAATCATTCCACATTCATTCTCCGCTCATTCCGCATCCATTACGCAACATCGGAAATGGGAGAGCAGGCTTTTGCTCAATAAACACGGGGGAAATCTAACGAATTACTATGGTTTGAAGTTGTTTCGGATGGTGGAGCCAAGGAGGCTCGAACTCCTGACCTTCTGAATGCCATTCAGTTAATATCCAGCCGCTTTGCCAATGATTCCGATACTTCCCAAATTCATTGGCACATAAATTGGCACATTCGGCCCTCCAATCAATGGCCCGTAAAGTGGCGGAGCCAGTGAATCAATGCAGGCAGTTTTGCCGCCATCGTGATTGAGCCAATTACTTTTCCGCAGACAATATACTTTTGTTGCTTGGTCTTTTCGATTGCCGCCGAGAGCTGGTTCTGAGATGTCCGCTCAAGCCGGCCAGCGGTTTCGTACTCAAGTCTCGCGCCGTCTGGGCGAGTCTCGAAAAATAATTGAGCCATTTGATAACCAACGAAGGTCAACACCGCCCAAAAAAACAAAGTGGTTCCTCAAGCTGTTTTCCTGAGATGCCATCGAAGACCACTTGCCAATTATGGGAGTCGGTTGGGTCACAGTTGCGGTAAAGTGGTATAGGTTTTAGTTTTTATTTGTCCACTTTTCCACATCGTCACTTTTCGCCACCGTGCTTTCCCACGAACCGACTGTGGCGGCATTTATCAGGGGCAGGCCACGATGACATTTCGGGCACTGCCGCTCGGTGGTGGCTTTCGCCCCACAGTACGGGCATTTACGACTGGCTACCGTGCGGCCAGCCGGCTTCAAAAATAAAGCCATTGGCAGAGCGACGATAAATAGTAATCCGCCAAAGAAGAACCACGCAATAGGGTCATGGCCACGGTTTTTCGCAATCGTGGACGTGATGGCTCCGAAAACAACCATGAAAAAAAGGCAGGCGAATATTGGCATCTAGGAGGTTAGTCGCAGCGATTCAGATTTCCAAAGAAAAATGAAAGAATCGCATTTTCCCACCGTATTGTATGTGTCGGGTTGTTTTGCATAACCGTTATTTAGGTATTACAGCAGGTTTTTGTCGGTTTATTGGCACTTAATTGTTTGTACATGTATTACAAATTATTCCACACTTCGATATGGCCAAACTATCTGCGGAAGCAAACACTCTCATCAACCTTTGCCTTCGCCTTTACCTTGCGGACCGGGGGCTTTTTTCGCCGCCGCCACCGCCGCCACTGCCGCTGCCGCCGCTGCCGTCTTCGCCAGTTTTTCCTGTGCTTCGGTTGCCGCCTGCATCATCGCGGAAGCCTCAGCGAATTTCTCACGGATTGCCTCATTGATTAAGCGGCTCCGCTCGCCCCACGGTGCATTGCTGCACAACGCATTGACCAAAGCCTCAACATCAGGCTCCGGTTGAACGGTCCAGATTACTCGCTCTTTCTTGACCGCCTTAACTGCCTTTGTGGGCTTGTTCTGTTTTTTAATTTTCATGTTAAACCTTTTGGTATGATTGAATAATCTGCTTATTTGTAATACAAGTCAATCAGGCAATTCAACTTTATTGTTGCCATGTAATACATCATGTAATACATTCGTTTTACATGACACGAACGATCTGGACATTTGAACCCGACGAAATTACTCAAAGCCTTGTTTCAAAAGCCATTGTCGCCAAGGTAGGACGTGCCGCTCTCGCCAAAAACCCCAATGCTGGCCGGGGTCTGCGCACGAAGTTGTTAAACGCATCCATCCGCCTGCATCTGGCCGAATTCACGGGCAAACGGGAGGCGTCGAATGGCAAAGGTTAAAACATCCCCCAATTCATCCCCGGTACATCTGGATGACTTGCTCGAAGTGGACGCCGCCGCCGTGTGGCTGAAACTGACGCCGCGTGAAGTGCTGGCCAAGTCCAAGGGGAGAAACCCGAAAATTGCCGCCTACTGGATTTCCACAAAGACAGTCCGATTTCATCCCCGCGCCGTGCAAGCCAAAATGGCTTTGGATAACGGGATGTCGCTACAACTGATTGCCGCCATGTTCGGAGAAATTAAAACACCATGAAAATCATACACCTCAAACACTACCTCTTATTCGCCGCCATGTTCGCCGCCGCGTGGTACATGGACACTTACCCGTGGGTGAAGAACGCATTTGTCTTTCTGACCGTGCTGCTGGTTTTGACTTATACGCACTACTTCGTTACGCCCTGCAAGAAGATGGACGAATCATACCGGAACGGCGACCACTTGCCTGAATCAGTGGACAACTTCCTCTATTTAGCATTGTCGGTGACGCTCGCAGGGTTTGCCCATTGGGCGCTCGCCATAGGCTGGATTCTCATTGGCAGTGCCGACATTAACTGCCGCCAAAGGGCGCTAAAGCAAAACAAGCAATAATCAATTTCTCCCCGCTGTCTCCGTCAAGTGTGGCCCGACCTCTGCCGTTTGGCAACAGGCCGGAAATTTGAAAGACGGCGGGGAGGATACAACACACCTGAATAAATAATATGACCGAACTGAACAACAAATCGCTGGTTAGCGCCGCCAAGTCCATTGACATGATCTCCTGCCGGGCGATGGAATCTTTTGGCGGGGCGGAATCGTTTGAAAAGGAATTAGCCGTCGCCGTCGCCGTCCAAGAATTGCGGGCCGCGCTTACCCCGGAAGTGATGCAACCCATCATGGCGCTGATGAATACGAGCCTCGGATTCAAAACCGACCAAGACCCGAAACGGCCATCCGCCAGCAATCCCGCGCCGACTCCTTACTCGGTGGATGTCGTCCGCGAAGTGTTCATCGAATCGCGGTTGCGCGGTTTCCACATGGTGGGAAATGAAGTGAACATCATTGCCGGAAACTTTTACGGCACGGCGGCGGGATTTGAGCGCAAGGTGAAACAGAATCATAAGGTGGCGAACTTCAAAGAAACCTATGAAGTGCCGCGCTCAGTTGGGGACCGGGGCGCGACCGTGAAATGCAAAGCGGAATGGAGTCAGCAGGATGCCAGCGGGAAATTTGTGCCGCAATCATTGGAGCGGGAATTTGCTATCCGCGTCAATTCCGGCATGGGCGCGGATGCGGTGACGGGCAAAGCCAAACGGAAATTGCTCGCTGCCGTGTTTGGTCAGTTGACCGGGATGATCACGCCCGAAGGCGATTCTGCGGACACCTTGCCAATTGAAGCAAAAGCCGAGCAAGTTGCGGCTCCCGGAGCCGGGTTGTTTGCCAGACCGGCGGCGGCGGCGGCTCCGGTGGCATCCGCTGACGAGGTTCCAATGAATGGGCCGACGCCGTTGGCGGACAAGCCCGGTGAAAAATTGGTTTCGATGTTCGATATCGCGAATGATTTGGCTCAATCATTGAATACTAACGGGGTCAGCTTCGATGAATTCCGCACGTTTATTGGGGTCAAGAATATCGCCAAGAATACCGATTCCTGGGCTTCGTTTGAAGATGTGCCGTTGTCGGTCTGGACGGCGCTGAAAAACGCCCCCAAAACAATGGCCGAACTGGTTAAGAAATTCGGCAAACCCTTCCCCAAAACGGCAGCACAATAATTCCCGCCTGTGTGCGGAAGTGAACGCCCACCGATAGCAGGCGTGACAGCCGGAGAGACGGCAACCATCACATGAAACTTATCCCATTTGCAGAACAAACCGTAGTCATCGGCGAGGGCCAACCGGAGTATCATCCCCTGCCCGCCCATCAATTCCCGCCCGATGGCCCCAACATGGTTTCCCCGAATGAATCACGGCTGGCTTTTTGCTGGCAACTCACTTGGCGCGAGCGGTTCAAGATTCTTTGCACCGGAATTATCTGGCACCAAGTTTTGACCTTTAAGCAGCCATTGCAGCCCCAGCTTTTGACCGTCCAGAAACCCGAAATGATCATCCCGAAAAAATAATCCCATGAATCTACCCGCGACCATCACCGCCGGAGTATATCTAAACATCGAAGACGCCGACTACCGGAAGGCTCCCGGCGTGAGCAATTCGATGCTGAAAGTTTTACGTTCCCGCTGGAGTCCTGAATATACCAAGCAACGGCTGGCGAAACCAAAACCGCCGTCTGACGCAATGGCATTCGGCAAAGCATTGCATGGCTCGTTGCTCACCCCGGAGGTGAAGCCGACGTTTGTAGTGCTGCCTGCCGATGCCCCGAAATATCCCACCAAAGCACAGATCAACGCGAAGGTGCCATCGCCGGAAACCGTGGCGGCAATTAAATGGTGGAAGGATTTCGAGACGGCAAACGCGGGTTTAGACGTGCTGCAACCACATGGCAATTACGGGGGCAGGCGGCTCGAATGCACGCTCAATAAATTCCGGTCGCATCGGATGGCGATGGCGGCAATCGGCGAAGGCCATGCGGAGGTTAGCGTTTTTGCGCCCTTCAATCTCGGCGGCTCGGTGATGCGGAAGATGCGGGCAGATTGGGTTTGCGCCGGCCCGACGATTGTTGACTTGAAAACGGCAATGGATTGTTCGCCGAAGTGCGCGGGTAAGCGGGATGAGTTCTCAGCCCAACTCTACGATTTAGATTATGACATGCAGGCGGCGTACTATCTGGACACCTACAACGCCGCGAAACCAGACGACCGGAAAGACAACTTTGTTTTCGTGGCAATGGATTGGGACGAAGATACGGAGTTTGTCGGAATCCGCGTCGGCAACAGCGACGAGGCGTTGCTCAAATCCGGGCGCGAGAAATACGTCGAAGCCTTGACGAAGTGGATTGAGTGCGACCGGGACGGCAAATGGGGCGAAGGCTATGACCCAGAAGTGACCTCGCTTTCCATCCCTGAGTTTGCCGCCAAGAAATTTCGCAGCATTCAACTGGTATGAAAAGTATCTTTACCCTGCTCGCGAAGAAGAAACCGCAACCGGCGGCGGTGGCGACAGATGAGCCGACGCCGGCAATGGAAGGCGAGAAGAAACCGAAGACACGCAAGCCGCCAGTGCGCGGAGTGTTTGGCCGAGTCCGCGTCAAAATGGATAATCGGGATTGGGTTTTTGAACAGCGCAAAGACGGAATTTATTTCAAGGTCCTGCACGGTCGCCGATGGAACCGCATCGAGTTTTCCGTGATCTACGATTTACACATTCAACAATTTCCTTTGCCGATATGAGCGAACAACGAACGTACACCAACAGCGGGAAGCTATATCGGAACCGGAATAAAAACCAACCGAAGCACCCGGACTACACCAGTTTTCCCAGCGCCGCCCACATCACTTGTCCGCATTGCCAGAAGATGACGCCTTGGAAGATGGTGGCATGGATTAAGAATGGCCGGATTCCGGGAACTAAGTTTATGTCCATCGCTTTCCAGATTGATACGCCGAAAGCCCCGGCGGGAATGGCTCCAGCGCCGGATGCTCCAGCGCCGGCAGAGAATCCAACTGGCGAGTCCACCACCACGGCAGGCCCGGAGGTCCTATTTTGATATGTCACAGTTTGACTCCAATTGGTTGCGGTCTTACGAGTCGCGCAATGCCCCGGCAATCCGCCGGGATGGCCACGCCACGCCACCGGACGGTGTTTCACGAGAGATTGCCGGGCTGCATGGTCCCATCATCGAAGAATGCAAGCGGCGGGGCTGGAAATATATTCATAGCTACCCGTCCCGGCCTACGACTTGCGGCGAAGGAGTTTGTGACTTTGTGATCTACGCCCATTCAGTGCGCTGGATGTGCCCGAAATGCTTTTATGTTTCCAAGGCTCCGGGGGGATGCTTGCCGGATTGTGAGACGCTCTTACCCGTCCCTAGAATGTTCCACATAGAATGTAAGACGGTTAAGGGCAAACTTACCATTGACCAACTGGCTTTCATTCATTGGATAACCAAGCTGGGCCACACGGCACACGTCATCACCGGGATGAGTGAATTCTTTGCCATCATTGATGAAAAATGAGCGCAATATCACCAGATAAAATTGAGGCGGATAAACCCCGTTTCCCAAATCAAATTGGGATGAAGGTAGCCGCCGAACTCTGTGCCGCGCTAAAGCCCGTCTGTGAGCGCATCGTAGTCGCAGGCTCCCTGCGCCGCCGCAAGTCAACGGTCGGCGACGCGGAAATTCTCTACATCGGCAAAACCGAAGTGCGCCAAGACCCCGCTGATATGTTTGCCAGCGTCTCAGTCAATCTCGCGGATGAGGTTATCGCCACGCTCGAAAAATCCGGCGTGCTGGAACGGCGAAAGAACGTGAAGGGCTTTGAAATGTATGGCCCGAAAAACAAATTGATGCGGCATCGCGCCACGGGCCTGCCGGTGGACTTCTTCGCGGCGACGGTGGAAAACTGGCACAACTATCTTGTCTGCCGAACGGGACCAGCGGATAGCAATACGCGCATCTGCATGGCCGCGCAGGAACGCGGCTGGAAGTGGAATCCCTATGGGGCTGGATTCTCGCGCGGCAACGAAGTGCGGGCGATGGAATCCGAAGCCGCCGTCTTTGCCTTCGTGGGACTGCCCTACGAGCAACCGGAGGCGCGTAAATGAAACCTTTGTTTATCCCCCTTAAGGCCGAGTTCTACGATGCGTTTGCGGCTGGCACTAAGGACACCGAATATCGCAAGCGGGGACCACGCTGGAATGCTGACACCTGCCAGATTGGGCGCAAGGTAACGCTGTCTCGCGGGTACGGAAAGACGCATCGCCTCACGGGCCGCATCGTTGGTTTTCATTACGACCGCATTCCGTCGAAAATTCCCGGCTGGGTTGAGTGCTATGGCGCTCAGGCCGGGGATGCTGCATGTATCAAAATACAAATTGATAACGCAGACTTGAGCAATAGCCGCGACCAAAAACAGTGAGCGCAACCCAAACATCCTATTTGCAAACTGCCGCCGAGCGGACAGAGCCAGCGGCTATTTGCTCCAAGGATTTGTTGGGTGTCCCGGTCGAATACAAAACAATCGTGGCTGACCCGCCTTGGGCTGAAATCGGCGGCGGCAAAATATGCCGTGGCGCACAAGGTCACTACTCGGTGGTAAAAGACAAGGACATGATCAATGTCATCCGTGAAGCTCCGTGCTGGAAACCGGCGGCTGACTGCCATCTGTGGCTGTGGGTCACAAATAACCGCCTGCCGCTTGGCTTGGAAATCATGGCCGCACTTGGCTTCCGATATGTGACAAATCTGGTGTGGGTCAAAGACAGAATCGGCATCGGACAGTATCTTCGCGGCCAGCACGAACTCTGCCTGTTCGGCGTGCGTGGTCAAACCATGATGCCGCCGCGCCGCGATGTGCCGTCTGTCCTCATCGCGCCGCGAACTGTCCACAGCCGAAAACCGGCGAAAGCCTTTGAAGTATTCGAGCGCGTCAGCAGCGGAAACCCTCGGCTGGAAATGTTCGCCCGCGCCGAGCGGCACGGATGGGATGTATGGGGCAACGAAATCAGCTACGAAAAAACACTCTTATGAACCAACACTACCTTGTAATAGACTACTCAACTGGCCGCGTGTATCGCTTCCAAAGTGCGCTGCCGGATGCTGATGAAGTGGTCGAGAAATGGGCGAAGGCTCACGGCGTCAGGATCAAAGACTGCGAATGGATGTGCTCGCCGGAAAACTTCACGGTGGAAACCACGGAGGATGTTGTATGACCCGCGCAATCTATATCCGCCGCGAAGATGGCGACTTTGATTTTGTCGCGGCGTTCGATGTAAACCAACTGCCGTCTGCGCCGTCTGACTGGCCGCAAGAAATCGCCGAATGGCTCGCGCTGGTCGGTGAAGATGTGAAGGTCGTGGACTGCGACCTGACGAAACTCCCTGATGTGTGGACTGACACAAACGCAGGGACACCCAACTAAATTTATGCCACAGGAACCAATCTATTTCTGGGAGATCGAATTTATACCGGAAGATCGGGCGATTGAATCTTTGCCCAACCATGAATTCACCGGCACGCGGGCCGAAGTCGAGGCGGAAGCAAAGCGTGTTCATCCCGACTACCAGTGCGAAAAGATTGTCCTACATCGTCGCGGGCAGAAATAAAACTTATGACACTCAAAACTCTTTCACCCCAAGCTCTGCGCATCTTAGATGCCCTGTTGGCCGCAGATGGCCCCATTGACATGCCGACGTTATCCCGACTTGGCAGCGGCAAATCCACCGGCTTTTGCGGCTCGTTCACCCGGCGCGTGTCGGACCTCCGGGAAGCGCTCGCCGCCAGCGGCAAAACCGTGATCAGGACGGAGGAGTTTAGGGACGGTTTTCGCCATACGTTCTACCAGATAGCTCCTATTGGCTTAGGCAAATTGATCGAAACCAGCCAGCAACATTTTGAAAGGAAATGACATGATTTACCGCATAAAAGATTGGGCTGAGCAGTACGAAAATAACCGTTCGCGGGAGTTGAAGAAACTGGACTGGTTCGCGATGCCAAATAAACAGGATGGGGATGGCTATACCTACCTCGTCGGGCTGGAAAATGGGGCGGCAATCTTTGGGGCATGGTGTGCCTGCGCTCAGATCGCATCACGGTGCGACCCGCGCGGCACCCTCCTGCGGGATAACAAAAAACCGCATGACGCGCAGTCCCTTGCGAGAATGTCGCGCCTGCCTGCGGGAATTATTCAGGCGATGCTGGAGGCCTGTTTGAGCGAAGAAGTCAATTGGCTGGAAACCATTGATAACATTGAGGTTATTGATTTACCGGCACCGGCTGGCGAGATTCCCGCACCGTCCCGCGAGATTCCCGCAGCAGGGTGCCTAGAAGGGAAGGGAAGGGAAGGGAAAGAAGGGGAGGGAAAGAAGGGAAGCGAAGTCCCCCCGGTTTTG
>Ga0208507_1000601_pt1 | contig 22464 bp, 16 predicted proteins | sample CryBogCBH12Aug01_FD_184626 | JGI IMG/M metagenome (GOLD analysis project Ga0208507, IMG submission 184626) | Freshwater microbial communities from Crystal Bog, Wisconsin, USA - CBH12Aug09.1 (SPAdes) (version 2) | ecosystem: Environmental > Aquatic > Freshwater > Lake | place: Crystal Bog... | reverse complement strand
GGAACCGCTGGACGCCGGTGAACGGCAGCGGGCCGGACGCTTTCGCCAGGCCGCCGACCGCCGCCTTTTCCTCGCCGCTCATTGGCTGACCCGCCGGCTGCTGGCCGACTATACCGGGGAACCGGCGGCGGAGATCCGCATCCTGTCGGCCACCGACGGCAAGCCGCGGCTGGCCGGCCATCCCACCGTCAGCTTCAGCCTGACCCATACCCGGGGCCTGGTGGCCTGCGGCGTCGCCGAGGAGGCGGAGATCGGCATCGACGCCGAAATCCTCGATTGCCAGATCCAGTTCGACGCGGTGGCGCGATCCTTTTTCGCCCCCGCCGAGGCCGAGGCCATCGAACGGGCGGAAGGGGAGACCAGGATCGAGCTGTTCTATCGGCTCTGGACGCTGAAGGAAGCGGTGGTCAAAGCCGATGGACGAGGTCAGTCCATCGACGCCATCGCCTTCGACCTGACGCCGCCCGTCCCCCGATTACTGGCAAGCGGCGGCGCCATCTGGTCCCTTGCCGAGCTTCAGCCGACCCCTGACCATCGGCTGGCCGTGGCACTCAGGCACCGCCATCGCCAGCGCTGAGCCAAAGCTAAAATTATCTTGCATTAGCTGTATCGATAGATTATATGCGCTTTTTGGTTGCGTTCTTTTCAGCGGACTTTCTTCCTATGCGCCTTGCCGTACTGCTAAACGACATCCGCCACACCATCAACAGTACAGGCAGCTCAATGGGAAAGTGACCGTCTCAGGAAGCAGATATACGGGACAAGTCACGCCAATACCTGAAAACGCCGAAATCCCCCCTACCCAGGAGCAATTTCCATGTTCTTGATCGGCTTACAAAAGAGCCTTCGCGCCGCCATGCGTGTAACCACCGACCCGGCCTTGCATACCGAGTTGGCGCGACTGTTTAACATCGTCAGCAACCTGACCGGTTACCTCACCAGTGACGCGATCCAAAATTTAACCGCTGATAGACATACCCATGACACGCCAGAGAATATCTTGAATTCGTTAGAAAAACTGGATGGTCTTATCGCCCTTTATAATCGCGAAATCGTAAGAATATCCACCGAGATAAATAGGGTAAATCGCGCAAATACTATGATAAATGCCGATATTTATTTGAATCTTGCTAAACAATTTAAAAAAGGAATGGAAGGGCAAATTAAAGACAGCCTGCGGACCAAGGCACACCTCGCCCGGAACATGCAAAGTGCCGCCAGGTTCGCCGCCGGGAACAACCCGAGGGGGTGATTAGCGCGGCAGGTCCGAACGCCCCATGAGGAACTGATCGACCGCGCGGGCCGCCTGGCGGCCTTCGCGGATCGCCCATACCACCAGCGACTGGCCGCGGCGCATATCGCCGGCGGCGAATACCTTGTCGATGGAGGTACGATAGCTCTCGGTATCGGCCTTGACGTTGCCGCGCGGGTCCTTCTCCACCTTGAGGCCGTCGATCAGGCCGTCATGCAGCGGATGCACGAAGCCCATGGCCAGCAGTACCAGATCGGCCTGCAGGGTGAACTCACTGCCAGGAACCGGCTGCATCTTGGCGTCCACCTCGACGCCCAGCATCGCCGACACCCGGCCGTTCAGCCCTTCGAAACCGCGGGCGGTAACCCCCCAACGCCGGCCGCAGCCTTCCTCATGGGAGGACGAGCTGCGCAGCTTGACCGGCCATAACGGCCAGGTCAGCGCCTTGTTCTCGCGTTCCGGCGGCTTGGGCATGATCTCCAGCTGGGTGACCGACAGCGCCCCCTGGCGGTTGGAGGTGCCGACGCAGTCCGAGCCGGTATCGCCGCCGCCGATGACCACCACATGCTTGCCCGTCGCCAGGATCTCCGGCGCCTGCAAGGCTTCGCCGGCAACCCGGCGGTTCGACTGGCCAAGAAATTCCATGGCGAAATGCACGCCCGCCAGCTCGCGCCCGGGCACCGGCAGGTCGCGCGGCTTCTCCGAGCCGCCGGTGAGCACCACGGCGTCGAAGCGGCGCAGCAGATCTTTTGCCGGCAGGCTGGTACCGACCTCGACATTGGTCTCGAACACCACCCCTTCGGCTTCCATCTGAGCGATGCGGCGATCGATCACCGCCTTGTCCAGCTTGAAATCGGGAATGCCGTAGCGCAGCAATCCGCCCGGCTTGGCATTACGCTCGAAGACGGTGACCCCATGACCGGCCCGCGCCAGCTGCTGGGCGGCGGCCAGACCGGCCGGCCCCGAGCCGACCACGGCGACCGTCTTGCCGGTCCTCAGGCGCGGCCCTTCGGCGACGATCCAGCCTTCGGCCCAGCCGGTCTCGACGATCGCCTGCTCGATATCCTTGATGCTGACCGGCGTGTCTTCGATGTTCAGCGTGCAGGACGCCTCGCAGGGTGCCGGACAGATGCGCCCGGTGAATTCCGGGAAGTTGTTGGTGGAATGCAACACCTCCAGCGCCTCGCGCCAGCGGTTGCGGTAAACCAGGTCGTTCCAGTCGGGAATGATGTTGTTGACCGGACAGCCGGTATGGCAGAACGGCACGCCGCAATCCATGCAGCGCGCGCCCTGGCTGGCCAAAGTGGCGCCGTCCAGCGGCAGGGTGAATTCGCGGTAATGCCCGAGCCGCTCGGCGACCGCCTGCTCGCCATGCACCTGGCGCGGGAATTCCTTGAAACCGGTTGGCTTGCCCATCTCAGCAGCTCCCCGCCGCCGCCGTCTCGGCCGCCTGGGTCTTGGCCATGGCTTCCAGGGCCTTGCGGTAATCCACCGGCATCACCTTGACGAATTTGGGCATGTAATATTCCCAGTTAAGCAGGATGTCGTGGGCCCGCACGCTGTTGGTGTAGCGGCGGTGATTCTCGATCAGCGTGCGCAACCGGGTGGCGTCATGGCGGGTCATGTCGGGCGACACATCGACCAGGCCATGGCCTTCCAATTCGCCGCCGGACCAGTCCTGGGCGTCGGTGACGTTCTCCTCGGCGGCCACCGGTTCCAGGGCGACCATCGACAGATTGCAGCGCCGTTCGAAATCACCGGCCTCGTCGAGGACATAGGCGATGCCGCCACTCATCCCGGCGGCGAAATTGCGGCCGGTCTGGCCGATCACCACCACCAGGCCGCCGGTCATGTATTCACAGCCATGGTCGCCGACCCCTTCGACCACCGCGGTGGCGCCCGAGTTGCGCACCGCGAAGCGCTCACCGGCGACGCCGCGGAAATAGCATTCGCCCTCGATGGCACCGTACAGCACGGTGTTGCCGATGATGATGTTGTCCTCGGCGACCAGCCGCGAGCGCGACGGCGGCATGATGACGATGCGTCCGCCGGACAATCCCTTGCCGACATAGTCATTGGCCTCGCCGGTCAATTCCAGGGTTACCCCCTTGGCCAGGAAGGCGCCGAAGCTCTGCCCGGCGGTACCCTGGAGCCGGATGGTCACGGTATCCTCGGGCAGGCCGGCATGGCCGTAGCGCTTGGCCATCTCCCCCGACAGCATGGCGCCGACGGTGCGGTCGGTATTGCGCACCGTGGCATCGACCAGCACCGGCTTGCGGTGCAGCAGGGCCGGCATCGCCAGATCGATCAACTTGCGGTCGAGCACGGAGTCGAGACCGTGATGCTGGCTTTCGGTATTGCGGGTGGCGACGCCGGGAGCGGCCGCCGGGCGGAAGAACAGCCGCGAGAAATCCAGTCCCTTGGCCTTCCAATGGGTGATCGCCTGACGGGTATCCAGCAGATCGCTGCGGCCGATCAGATCCTCCAGCTTGGACAGGCCCAGCGAGGCGAGGAGCTCGCGGACCTCCTCGGCGACGAAGAAGAAGAAATTGATCACATGCTCGGGCTGGCCGGTGAAGCGCTTGCGCAACTCGGGGTCCTGGGTCGCCACCCCCACCGGACAGGTGTTGAGGTGGCATTTTCGCATCATGATGCAGCCGGCGGCGATCAGCGGCGCGGTGGCGAAGCCGAATTCGTCGGCCCCCAGCATGGCGGCGATGATGACGTCGCGACCGGTGCGCAGGCCGCCATCGGCCTGCACCGCGATGCGCCCGCGCAGACGGTTCAGCACCAGGGTCTGATGAGTTTCCGCCAGGCCGATTTCCCATGGGCTGCCGGCATGTTTGATGGAGGTCAGCGGCGAGGCGCCGGTGCCGCCGTCATAGCCGGAAATGGTGACATGGTCGGCGCGCGCCTTGGAGACGCCGGCGGCCACCGTGCCGACGCCGATCTCGGCCACCAGCTTGACGCTGATGCGCGCCGCCGGGTTGACGTTCTTCAGATCGAAGATCAGCTGGGCGAGATCCTCGATGGAATAGATGTCGTGATGGGGCGGCGGGCTGATCAGCCCGACCCCCGGGGTCGAATGACGCACCCGGGCGATCACCGGATCGACCTTGTGGCCCGGCAACTGGCCGCCCTCGCCGGGCTTGGCGCCCTGGGCCATCTTGATCTGGATGTCGTCGGCATTGACCAGATATTCGGCGGTGACGCCGAAGCGTCCCGAGGCCACCTGCTTGATCGCCGAGCGCATGGAATCGCCGTTGGGCAGACGCTGATAGCGCTCGGCCTCTTCGCCGCCTTCGCCGGTGTTGGACTTGCCGCCGATGCGGTTCATCGCCACCGCCAGCGTGGTATGGGCCTCACGGCTGATGGAGCCGAAGCTCATGGCGCCAGTGGCGAAGCGCTTGACGATGTCGACCGCCGATTCGACCTGTTCGAGGGGAATCGGCTTGCCCGCCGGCTTGAGCACGAACAGCCCGCGCAGCGTCATCAGCCGCTCGTTCTGCTCGTTGACCAGGCGCGAGAACTCGCTGAACCGCTGGCGCGAATTGCCGCGCACCGAATGCTGCAGGGCGGCGATGGTGTCGGCCGTCCACATGTGGTCCTCGCCGCGCAGGCGGTTGGCGTATTCGCCACCGACATCCAGCATCGACTTCAGCACCAGGGATCCGCCATAGGCGGCGCGATGGCGTTTTACCGTCTCTTCCGCCACCTCGGCGACGCCGATCCCCTCGATACGGGAGGCCGTGCCGGGGAAATATTTGTCGACGAAGGGGGTGGCCAGCCCGACGGCGTCGAAAATCTGCGCGCCGCAATAGGACTGATAGGTGGAGATGCCCATCTTCGCCATAACCTTGAGAACCGCCTTGTCGATCCCCTTGATGAACCGCTTGTGCAGTTCATATTCGGACAAGGGTTCGCTCAGGGTCGCGCGCATGGCGTTCAGCGTCTCGAAGGCCAGATAGGGGTTGACGGCTTCCGCGCCATACCCCGCCAGCAGACAGAAATGATGGATTTCCCGGGCCTCGCCGGTCTCCACCACCAGCCCCGCCTCGGTCCGCATACCTTCCTTCACCAGGTGGTGATGCATGGCGGCGGTGGCCAACAGGGCGGGAATCGGAATGCGGTCGGGACCGACCTGGCGATCGGACAGGATGAGGATGTTGATCCCCTTGCGCACCGCCTGGCTGGCCTCGGTGGCCAGCCTCTTCAGCGCCGGCTCCATGCCGGCGGCGCCCTCGCCGGCCGGCCAGGTGATGTCCAGGGTCACCGAATTGAAGGCGTTGTCGGCATGGCTGCCGATGTCGCGGATCTTCTCCAGGTCCTCGTTGGTGAGGATCGGCTGGCGCACCTCGAGGCGCTTCCTGGTGTTGTCCTCGGGCCGGCCGAGCAGATTGGGCCGGGGGCCGATCAGGCTGACCAGGCTCATCACCGCTTCCTCGCGGATCGAATCGATGGGCGGGTTGGTGACCTGGGCGAAGCACTGCTTGAAATAGGTGTACAGCAGCTTGGGCCTGGACGACAGCACCGACAGCGGGGTGTCGGTGCCCATGCTGCCCACCGCCTCCTGGCCGGACACCGCCAGCGGCATCAGCAGGAATTTGATGTCCTCCTGGCTGTAGCCGAAGGCCTGCTGGCGATCCAGCAGGGTCTTGGGATCGGCCGGCACCGGCTGCACGCGCGCCGGCAGGTCCTCGAGCACGATCTGGCTCTTGGCCAGCAGTTCGGCGTAAGGATGGGCGGTGGCCAGCTCGGCCTTGATCTCGGCATCGTCGATGATGCGGCCCTGCTCGAGGTCGATCAGCAGCATCTTGCCCGGCTGCAGACGCCATTTCTTGACGATGCGGTCTTCCGGGATGGGCAGGACGCCCATTTCCGAGGCCATCACCACATGGTCGTCGTCGGTGACCAGGTAGCGGGCCGGCCGCAGGCCGTTGCGGTCCAGCGTGGCGCCGATCTGACGGCCGTCGGTGAAGCAGACCGCCGCCGGCCCGTCCCACGGCTCCATCAGCGCCGCGTGATATTCGTAGAAAGCCCGGCGGTCCTCGTCCATCAGCGGGTTGCCGGCCCAGGCCTCGGGGACCAGCATCATCATCGCATGGGCCAGCGAATAGCCGCCCTGCACCAGCATCTCCAGCGCGTTGTCGAAACAGGCGGAATCAGACTGTCCTTCCGGAATCAGCGGCCACAGCTTCTTCAGGTCGTCGCCCAGCAGGTCCGAGCGCATGGCATGGCGCCGGGCGCTCATCCAGTTGAGATTGCCGCGCAGGGTGTTGATCTCGCCATTGTGGCAGATCATCCGGAACGGATGGGCGAGGCTCCATTTGGGGAAGGTATTGGTGGAAAACCGCTGATGCACCAGGGCCAGCGCCGACACCAGGCGCGGATCCGAGAGGTCCTTGTAATAGGTGCCCACCTGCTGGGCCAGCAGCATCCCCTTGTAGACCAGCGTGCGCGAGGAGAAGGACGGCATGTAGAAATCCTTGGCCTCCTGGCCGAAGGTTTCCGCCACGCGGTGGGTGATCACCTTGCGCAGGACGAACAGTTTGCGCTCGAACGCCGCCTGGTCGACGGTGGCGGGGCCGAAGCCGACGAAGATCTGGCGGATCACCGGCTCGGCGGCGCGCACGCCGGCGCCGAGGATGGAACTGTCGACCGGCACGTCGCGCCAGCCGAGGAAGGACAGCCCCTCCTCGCCGGTCGCGGCCTCGACGATGGCTTCCACCGAACTGCGGACCGCCGCCGCCTGTGGCAGGAACAGGATGCCGACGCCGTAGCGTCCGGCCTCCGGCAGCGTGATCTGCAGGCGTTTGGCTTCCTCGCGGAACAGGCGATCGGGGATCTGGATGACGATGCCGGCGCCGTCGCCGGCCATGGGATCGGCACCCACCGCCCCGCGGTGATCGAGATTGATCAGGATCTCTAGGCCCTGCCGGACGATCTGATGGCTTTTCCGGTTCTTGATGTTGACCACGAAACCGACGCCGCAGGCATCGTGCTCCTTGGCTGGATCATAAAGCCCCTGCCGGTCGGGAAACGAGTGTGAAGTCATCTGATCGCCGCACTTATCCAAACATTATGATGGCTTGCCGCCGCACCGCACACAAAGGCGTATAACAAATCAATCCGCCGAACACACGAAAAGAATGTCCCAAACGCCAAGCTCTAGTAAAACCCGCGATACCACTCGATGAAACGCGGCAGTCCGACGTCGATGGCGGTGGACGGCTGGAAGCCGAAATCCCGCTGAATTGCCTCGATATCGGCATAGGTTTCCTTGACATCGCCGGGCTGCATCGGCTCGAAGACGATCTCCGCCGTTTTGCCCAGGCATTTCTCGATGATCCCGATGAAGCGCATCAGCGGCTCCGAGCGGTGATTGCCGATGTTGTAAACACGCCAGGGCGTCCCGGGTCCCGCCGGCGGTCCGTCGAGCACCGCCAGGACGCCGCTGACGATATCGTCGATATAGGTGAAATCGCGCCGCATGTCGCCGTTGTTGAACACATGAATAGGCTGGCCGGCCAGAATGGCCTTGACGAACAGGAAGGCCGACATGTCGGGCCGCCCCCAGGGACCATAGACGGTGAAAAAACGCAGCCCGGTGGTGGGCAGGCGGTAAAGATGGCTGTAGCAATGGGCCATCAGCTCGCCGGCCTTCTTGGTGGCGGCATAAAGCGAGACCGGATTGTCGACGCGATCCTCGACGGCGAAGGGCAGCTTCTCGTTGGCGCCGTAGACCGAGGACGAGCTGGCATAGACGAAATGCTCGCAGCGGGGAAGATTGCGGGCCATTTCCAGCAACACCAGCTGGCCCTCGATATTCGACCAGGTATAGGCGTAGGGATTGGTCAGCGAATAGCGCACCCCGGCCTGGGCCGCCAGATGGACGATGCGCGTGACATCGGCATGGCGGGCGAACACCGCCGCCATCGCCTCGCGCTCGGCGATGTCGACGCGATGAAAGGTGAAGCCCGGCATGGCCGCCAGCTGCGCCAGGCGGGCTTCCTTCAGCGTCGGATCGTAATAGTCGTTGAGGTTGTCGACGCCGACCACCGTTTCGCCCCGCTCCAGCAACCGCCGGCAGGTGTGAAAACCGATGAAACCGGCGGCGCCGGTGACCAGCGTGGCCATCACTCCATACCCAACGCCGATTTATAGAGCTCCAGCAGTTCCTCCTGCTCCTTGCGGTCATGGGCGGCGATGCGCCGGATGGAGACCACCTTGCGCAGAATCTTGACGTCGAAGCCGGTGGACTTGGCTTCGCCATAGACCTGCTTCAAGTCTTCGGAAAGAGCCTTCTTCTCTTCCTCCAGGCGTTCGATACGGTCGACATACTGCTTCAAGGCCTCGGCGGCGATGCCGCCGACGTTTTCGTTGGAGGGCGTTCCATCGGGCATGCGTGCTCACCTGTCCACTGGGTTATGGCTGATGACCGACAATAGCCAGGACGCGGCCGAGGGCGCAAGGGCCAGGGATGGTTGCCCAGTCGGGCCGAATGCGCCACCATACCGTCTGCAATACGCCCCCGCCGTCGAGCCCCGGAACCGATGATCGATCAGAACACCCGATTTCTCGTCTATCTCAAAAGGCTGGAAGAGGATCCCGCCGGCGTCCGCCTGATCCATATCCATGTTTCCGAATTGCCGGCGCATAAGAAATCCCGTGACAACCTGTCGCGGGCCATCAGCACCTTCACCGAACTGAAAGCCAAACATCAGGACGGCGAGGTCTTCCTGCTGAAAAATCTCGACATCGTTTTTGTCTGCCGCACGATCAGCAAACCCATCCTGGCGGCGGCCGGAGAAACCCTGCGCAAGATTTTCGTCGGGCAGATGAGCGTCACGTTCAAGAACGTGCATGGCGGCAAGGGCGAGTTTTACACCCTGTTCGATCTGTCCTACGAACTGCCGAAGATCATGGCCTGGGCCGAAACCGTCGCCGGCGTCGCCGAAGTCAGCGGCGGCGGCGGCAATGTCGGCGCGGGTGAACCGCCGGCGAGCAAAGGCGCCGTCGATCTGGTCGATCTCAGGCGCATCAAGGAGGAAATGCAACGGGTCAATATGGCGTCGGTCCTGTTCAATCAGCCGGTTTACAACATCAACGACTCCGGCAAGGCGAAACTGATGTGGCAGGAAATGTATATTTCCGTGCAGATGCTGGAGAAGACTTTTTGCCCCGGGCTGTCGCTGACCTCGCGGCGCTGGCTGTTCAATGACCTGACCGAGGACCTGGACGGCATCGTCTTTCGCCTGCTGGCCAATCCCGAGGAACGCGGGCAAAAGAAACGCCTCAGCATCAATGTCAACCTGTCCTCGCTGGCTTCCAGCAAATTCGTCACCTTCGACGCTGAATTGCCGATCGATTTCCGCCAGAGCGTGGTGTTGGAGATCAACAAGACCGATCTGTTCGAGAACATGCGGCTATTCTGCGAACTGGTGCCGTTCCTGCAGCGCCGCGGCTACAAGATCCTCCTCGACGGTCTGTCGTTGCAGAATGTCGGGGCGCTCGATTTCGACGGCATCCGCTGCGATTTCGCCAAGATCTTCTGGTCGGCCGACCTCGCCGTCATGGACCCCGACCAAAGCGCCAGGATCCGCGCCAAGCTCAACCACCGGCAGAGCCCGCTGCTGGTCATGGGCCGCTGCGATACCGCCGAAAGCCTGCGCTTCGCCAAGGAAATGGGCATCGTCCTGGTGCAGGGCCGGCTGGTCGACCACATGGTGAAGCGGAGCATTCCGTTTTAGGAATTGGGGGTCGCAACAGGCGCAGCAGGAACAAGAGGTGCCCGCCAAGCCTTCCTTTGGAACCGCCAACGTCCAAGCGGAACCGCCGCAGATAGTCACCACGAAAGATGTCAGGCAACATCCGGGGGTGGTCATTTTGACGAGAGAACATGATTCGTCGGCTTTAGAGCATCGAGCCTGAAACCTGAATCAAGGAATTGAATCAGGGGATTCCCAGACCGGCCGATTTGTGATTCATCGTCTTTGGAGGTGGATCATGGGCAAAGGGCTATCTTCTGATCTTCGGGTTCGGATTTACGGTGACATTGAACGAGGGTCTTCTCGGCGAGCGGCAGCCCGTCGTTTTGGGGTCAGTGCAGCAACGAGTGTTCGCGTTGCCCAGCGGGTGCAGGCCACGGGATCTGTGGAGCCGGCGCCGCAAGGCAGGCCGCGTGGTGGAGGCAAACTGGCGGCTCACGCCGATGTACTGATCCGCTGGGTTGAGGCCAATCGCGACATGACGATGCCGGAACTGGCGGCCAAGTTGGAGGCCGAACGCGGCGTTGTGGCCCACCCTGCATCGCTGTCGCGATTTCTTATTGTCCGCGGCTATTCTTATAAAAAAAACTCTGCTGGCATCCGAGGCAGGTCGCGATGATGTGGCTCTTGATCGCCGTGTCTGGCAAGACCATCGCCTTGCCCGAATGCGGCAAGAACCGCACCGTCTGGTCTTCATAGACGAAACTGCCACAACCACGAAGATGACCCGACTGCGTGGTCGGGCAAAGCGGGGAAACCGCCTGCGGGCGCATGCGCCGTTTGGACACTGGGGTACGCAGACCTTTATCGCGGCGCTGCGTTGCGACGGCCTGACGGCACCTTGGGTCATCGACAGGGCGATGAACCGAAAGATCTTCGAGACCTACGTGGAGACACAACTCGCACCAACGCTCCAGCCGGGCGACGTCGTCATTCTCGACAATCTGTCCAGCCATAAAAGCGAGCGGGCCGAAGCCATCCTCAAGGAGCGAGGCGCCTGGTTCCTTTTTCTTCCGCCCTACAGCCCAGACCTCAACCCGATCGAAATGGCATTTTCCAAACTCAAGGCCCATCTCCGGCGGATCGGAGCACGTACCATCGAGGCCCTCTGGAAAGCCGTCGGCAGCATCTGCGATCTCTACACGGACGAGGAGTGTTGGAACTACCTCAAAAAAGCCGGGTATGTTGCAGATTAAAGGCTCGATGCTCTAATGAGGAGCGGACAGTCGGGGGACACGCCAGCGAGTGACCGTATTGGCTTGACTGCGGACGGTCGGCCCTCGTTGGTCCTTTGGGGCAAGTGCAGCCTTCCTGGCTGGGTGAACCAATCGATTATGCTGCGGCGACATTGAAAAAGATGGTCGACCCTTCGCCGAGGATGGATTCGATCCAGATCCGCCCGCCGTGGTGCTCGACGATCTTCTTGCATACAGCCAATCCGATGCCGGCCCCCTCATAAGCATCCTTGTCCACAAACCGTTGGAAGACTGTGAAGGCCCGCTCGTGATCCTCCCGGGCAATGCCTATGCCGTTGTCACGGATCGAGATCAACCATTCGCGTCCTTGGGGATGGCATGCGACCTCGACCCTCGGCTTACACCCCATTGCCCGATATTTGACTGCGTTTCCGATCAGGTTCTGGAACAGGCGGATCAACTCGGTCGCATCTCCGTTTATGGTCGGGAGATCGCCAACCATAACGATTTCCGCCGCCGCTTCGCGGATGGGTACGGTGAGGTTGAGCAGGGCAGTGGAAACGGAATCGGCGAGCGAGACTGGTGCCATCACGCCAGCCCTTCCTGTGCGCGAGTATTCCAACAGGCCGACAATCAGGCTGTCCATTCGCTTGGCACCACCCACCGCGAAGCCGAGGTATTTCTTGATATCGTTCGTCAGCAACTCGGGAATGAGGCCCTTCTCGATCAGGCCCAGATAGCTGATGACCATCCGCAACGGCTGTCGCATGTCATGGGAGGCGACGTAGGCGAACTGTTCAAGCTCCTCGTTAACGTTCTTCAACCTAAGGTCCAGCGCCTTGCGTTCAGTGATGTCGCGAGACGCTGCGTAGAGACACCCCGTGCCATCGATCTCTATCCCCGATGCGTGGATCTCAACGTCCAAAACCCTGCCGTCTCGGCAACGGTGGCGAGTTTCAAACACCAACGTGTCGCGCCGTGAGATCAGGTCACCGATACGGGGCTTGATGACCCCCTCCCATGGATCGCATACGTCCCAGTCTGGAACCCTCAGTTTACCGACCACCGAGGCGTCGTAGCCGAGCATCTGCAGGAATGCATCATTCGCCTCCAGCAGAAGTCCGTCGGGGTCAACGAGATGGATGCCGTCACTGGCTTTCTTGAGAAGGCGCTGGTAACGCAAGGATTCCCTGGCTAACAACCGCTCCGCTTCCCTGCGTTCGCTAACGTCCGCCACCACAGCCAGAACGTAGTCGATAGAACCCTCCTGGCAACGGACGCAGCCGACCGAAAGCTCCGTATAGATCACAGTTCCATCCTTGCGAATGAACCGTTTGTCTAAAGAATAGGCATCGATCTCACCGGCTAATAGGCGATCAAACTGTGCTTGATCAGCAGCAAGGTCTTCCGGATGTGTTATTTCCGTCCAAGTCAGCAGAGCCAGCTCCTCCAATGAAAAGCCCAACATCTGGCAGAGGCGATCGTTGACCTGTACCCAGCGCTTCTCCGCCGACGTTATCGCCATGCCCACCGATTGGCGTTCAAAAAACAGGCGCATCCGCTCGTCGCTGGCTTCCTGCGCCGCCTCGGCCCGCATGTGGTCGGTGCGGTCGCGCGTAATCTTGGCAAAACCCAGAAACCTGCCCGCATCGTCGGAAAGGGCTGTGATGGTAATATCGGCCCAGAACCGCGAGCCATCCTGTCTCACCCTCCATCCGCTTCGTTCACACCGGCCGTCGCGTTTTGCTTCGGCCAGAACCTGCGCAGGCAAACCTGCCGAAACATCTTCTTCAGAATAGAAACACGAGATATGCCGACCGATGATGTCTTCGCTCTTGTACCCCTTCATTCTCTCGGCCGACCCATTCCACGACTGCACCAAACCTTCTGGGCTGACGTAAAAAATGGCATAGTCCGACACACCTTCGATCAGCAACCGATAGCGTTCCTCACTTTCCTTGATCGCTCCTTCGTACGTCTGGCGGCGGACAACGATGCCACGTCCCACCACGACCGCCAGAACCACGGCTAGGGCGACCAACGCCAGACCCGCCGCAGTTATGGACATTATCGTGCGCAATCTTGGCCCGTTGAGTTCAGCAGCGGGAATGCCGAGCCCAACCGACCATCCTGTCGTGGGAGATCGTTTGAATACCGTGTATACTTTGTCCCCTTCTAGGTTGGCTGCTTCAAACATACCGCTTTCGGCGGCGGAAATTCGTTTGCCGAGCAATGAGGTGATGCGGTTTCCAACGTAAAGTTCCGGACTGCGGGACCGACCCGCGATGTTGAGGTCACCGTCGATCACGGCTCCAGTCCAACTCGGCGGCAAACGCTGCTCAGAGAAAATGCTGTTGAATGCCGCAGGGTCGAGAACGACCGTCATAACGAAGCGAACATTACCATTCCGGGCAACTGGCGCCATCAGCAGGATCATGGGCCGCCCGACAATCTTACCCTTGGCAAAGGCCCCAACAATCAGAGGCTTTCCCGTCGCCAACACCTTATCGATTGCCGCAGGGGCGCTAGAGGTAGGTGCGGGGACTGGGATTGGCAGGGCCCCCGCGACAATGGCGTGGGAACGTGGATCGACAAGCACGAGGTCTAGCCATTCCGGACGCCCTACTATGGCGCGTCGGGCCCTTTCGGCGAACGTGTCGAGGTCCGCGTCACCAAGCCTGTGAGTGGTGCTTAACATTTCCATGGCCTTGAGTTGGCTCTCCAACTCTCGATCAACAGCCACCATCAGAGCACGGGCCGTGCTGTCTAGTTCAGCTTCGGCGGCAGCTCTCTGATCGTCCACGAAAGTCCATGCCATCCAAACGGAAAAGGAAATGATCGGCACGATGGCTGCTATTACCAGCCGCGCGAGGGAGTTCCTGATGCTTGTAAGGGGGGGCATTGAAGGCGTCCTAATCGGAACGACATGCCCAGAAGGCCTAAGCATCCGCAATTTCTGGTTGCCAAAACCATAGCATATATAACTTTTTTGCCTATATATTTATTTAGAATAACGACAAATTTACGAATAAGCATGAATATAATTCTCGCAATGGCTGTTGTTGTGAGCTCTCTGGATGACCGCAATGGCTGTGATTGCGGCGCAATCAAAAAGTGAACAGCGCCGGACAAGACATCGCCTGTACAGCAACATTAATAGGACCGCTTTGGGTCAATTTCGCCCAGTGTTGGGCAAGCGCAGATGGCTCGGTGCCGCCGATTGACCGGCTCGCGGCATTTGCGGAAACCGTGACCGGCCAAGGACCGGCCACGATGGTTGTGCTGCGTCAGATCTCTGTCTGTTGGGACAGCATCAGCGCATCATCAACTTCGATGCCGAGATATCTGACGGCGCTTTCCAATCTGGTATGGCCGAGCAAGAGTTGCACCACCCGCAGATTGCCTGTTCGCTTGTAGATCAGCGCCGCCTTGATCCGCGGAAGGGAGTCCGTTCCTTAGTGTGGCGGAATACCGGATCGATTATGGACCCGGATATCGTCTCTATCTCGGACAAGACGGCACCCGACTGATCATCCTGCTCATCGGCGGAAACAAGGGTGGTCAGGACAATGACATCCAGGAAGCGATAACCCTGGGGCGAGACGCAGCAATCACAACCCGGTCATCAGGGCGAACGGCGGCGTCGGACCAGACCTGATCCCTTACGGCCTGTCACCCTTCTTTGCACGACCTCTGAGTAGATTCCGCCGCTCCTACGCCACGTCAATAGGAATTAGAGTTAATCGACCAAACATTTGTTGAATTTTGTTAAATTAAGCATCGTGTTGCTGAGGTGTATTGAAATGCCAAAATTTGGTGGGGCAATCATTGTTGTGTCGCATACGGTGAACTTATTAGCCGCATTATCCGGCGTAATCGGATCATTTTTAGGGTTTGAGCAGCAATATGAGCATAAAGTAATTGAGGCAGGACGCATATACTCCAGCATTGATGTCGGCCGATTGCTGCACATTGAGAGGCGGGAAGTGATTGGGCTCATCCGGCGCGGAATCCTCGACGCTCGGAAGGGCAGTGACGGAAACTACCGTATCACCGGCCAAGCCATCATGAAATACATGGCAGGACAACCGCCAACGGCCCAGGTTGCAGATTTGGAAAAAAAACTTGGAGCCACACCTGAAGCGACGTCCTGATCTCGCTCGGAGCCGTGGGAACACGCCTCGGAGAAAACTATCGATCCGCTTCCAAGCCGAAGCGGTTGCCAGCTTGCTCTGCCGTGAGCGGCGGGAATAACAATGTTTGATGCCATCCGCAGGTCAGGCATCCCGAGAACGCATGAGCATTTCAGAAAAGGCAAACCACCTATGTTGCAGTGCAGCATTTTCTGAGGTGTGTTATGTCTGTTTTGAATGCGATGTATACGGCCATAGAAAATACGATTGTCCGCCGGGTAAGGAGCATTGAGGCCGAGTTGGCTGTGCCTGAGACCACCGATAGCAAAATGCCCTGTGAACAGATGAGAAAGCTCGATGAGCGTCGACTGTATCCGTTCGTCATGTTCGTCTAAGCTGACCTTGGGCAGGATAATGCGCAAACTGATGAGCAGGCCGAACGGCGAAGGATTGCCGACTGCCTTGGCGCTGCAGGGTGGCGGAGCTTACGGCGCCTTTACCTGGGGTGTTCTCGACCGGATCCTGGAGGACGAAGCCTTTCGTCCTGCCGCCGTGAGTGGCGCCAGCGCCGGTGCCGTCAATGCGGTCATCATGGCGTCCGGTTATCTTAAAAACGGCACCGAAGGGGCGCGCGCGGCTTTGCGATGCCTTTGGTCCAGGGTTGGCCAGATGTCGGCACTCAGTCCCATGAGCCTGCCCGGCGCCAGCATTCCTTTCGACCTGCTGACCCGGGTGCTCTCGCCCTACCAGTTCAACCCCCTCAATCTCAACCCGCTAAGGGACCTCCTGGTCGAATTGGTGGATTTCCAGCAATTACAGGCCACCGCGCCATTTCCCTTGTTCATATCCGCCACCGACGTGTCTACAGGGCGCCAGCACATTTTTCGCGAGCGGGATCTGTCCATCGACGTCCTGATGGCCTCGGCATGCATTCCCTACGTCTCCCAGGCGGTTGAGGTCGACGGGTGCAGCTATTGGGATGGCGGATTCACCAGCAACCCGCCGATCCTGCCGATGGTCACGGAAGTGCACTGTGGTTCCCTGCTGGTGGTGAAACTGACGCCGGATACAGAGCCGACATTGCCAACCGCCGCGCCCGATATATTTGCCAGGCTCAAACGCATCCTGTTCAATGCTCCGTTGCTGCATGATCTCGACGCACTCTGGGAAATGCAGCACATGCTGCGTCGAAGCAGGTTGCTGCCGGCAGATCTGCGGCGGCTGCGTGACCTGGAAGTGCGAGAGATCTCGATCGATCACAGTTTCTTCGGGGCCGCCAACGGTTCGGCATTGGACCCGAACTCGGAATTGTTGGGCCGTTTGCACGATGCGGGACGAACCGCGGCAGACCAATTTGCCATAGGAAACAGGAAGTCCGCTTACGAGAGAGCGACCTTCGGAGGCGTTGATTTGGCCGCCGGCCCCTGTTAAGGCTTTCCGGACGCCTGCCGTTGTTCGTTACGCGGACAGCCTTCGGCAGGCATCCGGAAAGCCTTAACAACTACCGAAATTCACCGCAAGTTGACTTCGGGGCGCCGGCGTCTATCGTCTTTCCCAACAACTGTCTCGGACGCCACGCCATGCATCTGGTGCGAAGTGCATCCCTCGGTTCCTACGAACAGGTGGCGCGCGAAGCAAACCTTGATTCGTTCCGGATGCTGCGCGAGGCCGGCATCCATCATTCGGCGCTGCGCGACCCCGACCTGATGATCGACGTCGACGCCGTCGGCCGGCTTCTCGAGCGATCGGCGAGGATGTCGGGGTTGTCGGATTTCGGGCTGCGCATGGCCGAGCATGGCCGCCTGTCCAATCTCGGACCGGTGGCCCTGGTGATGCGCGAGGAGCCGACCGTCCGCAAGGCCATAGAATGCCTTGTCCGCTATCTGCGCCTGCATAACGAGGGGTTGCAGGCCCGTCTGGACGATGACGGCGAGCTGACGATCATTCATATCGATCTGATCATGGCGACGACGGCGCCGGCCCGCCAGGGCTTGGAACTGTCGGTGGGGGTGCTGGCCCGGATCCTTTCCCTTTTTCTTGGAAAATCCTGGATCCCGGAATGTGTCTGCTTTTCCCATGACCGCCCCGGCGATCTCACCAGGCATCATCGCATATTCGGCCCCAATGTCGAATTCGGACATGATTTCAACGGCATCGTCTGCCGGTCAGGAGACCTGGAGACGGCGATCTCCACCGCCGACGCGTCCATGGCGAGGATCGTCAGACGGCAACTCGACGACCTGCTGACGGGAACCAGCGACACCACTCTCGGAAAAGTCCGCAAGCTGGTGTTGATCCTGCTGCCGCTGGGCCAGTGCACGGTCGAACGGGTCGGCCGCAGCCTCGGCGTCGACAGGCGCACCGTCGCCCGTCACCTGGCCGCCGAGGGCGAGACCTTTTCGTCGGTCCTCGATGCCATGCGCGCTGAACTGGCGCAGCGCCATCTGCTGGGCAGCGACCGGCCATTGAGCGACGTCGCCGAGCTTCTGGGATTTTCCGAACTCAGTTCCTTCTCGCGCTGGTTCGCCAGGCGCTTCGGCTGCAGCGCCAGCAGCTGGAAACTCCGGGCCAGCCAGGCGGCGGCCAAGGATTGGGTGATCTGAGCCCCAATCGTTTATTCGCCCAAACTGTCCCCAACGGCAAAACCTCTGTCCCGTACCGTCAAGCTTCGCCCCCTCGCCTGGGGTAGGCTTCACGATAATAATGAATGGAGGAAGCCTTGTCCGAGGACGCCAAGGAAAGCGCCACCCCGTTGTGCGACCGGCTGCGCGCCACCGGCAACTGGAATCCCAATTGGACCCCTTTCGCCGAGCTCGACCCCATCTGGACCGAGAAGTTCATGGATATGGGGCTGCGGCCGATGCTGGCGGGCGTGCTGGACGCCAAAACCATCGAATTCATTGCCATCGCTGTTGATGCCTCGGTCACGCATATGTATGGGCCGGGCGTCCGGCGGCATATCCGCAAGGCCCTCGAACTGGGGGCCAGCAAGGAGGAGATCACCGCGGTCCTGCAACTGACCTCGGTGCTGGGAATCCATACCATGAGCCTGGGAGCGCCGATCCTTCAGGAGGAATTGGCGGCGCTGGCCCGGGCGGAGACCTGACATGCAGTTTCTTGACGACTCCCTGTTGCCGGAAAACCAGGAAAAGCTGGTCATCCAGGTGGCCCCCTACGGCCCGCAATTCATTCCCGGGGACTATCCCGAGGACATCGCCGTCAGCATCGACGCCCAGGTGCAGAAGGCGGTCGATTGCTGGAACGCCGGTGCCACGGTGCTGCATGTGCATGTGCGGGAAGACAATGGCAAAGGCTCCAAGCGGCTGTCCAAGTTCAACGAATTGCTGGGCCGCCTGCGCCAGGCGGTGCCGGACATGCTGCTGCAGGTCGGCGGCTCGATTTCCTTCGCCCCGGAAAGCGAAGACGGCGCCGCCGCCTGGCTGTCCCACGACACCCGCCACATGCTCGCCGAATTGTCGCCGAAGCCGGACCAGGTGACCATCGCCATCAACAACGCGCAGATGAACGTCTTCGAATTGCTGTCGGCGGATGACTGCGCCGGCACCCTGCTGGGCAATCCGCAGGTCAAGGCGGCCTATCAGGACATGACCACCGAGGCGACCCCGACCTTCTATTACGAACATCTGAAACGCCTGCAGGCGGCCCGGATCCAGCCGCATTTCATGCTGGGCGGGGTGTCCCAACTGGAAACGGTGAAGCGCCTGATCCGCGGCGGCCATTACACCGGTCCGCTGGTGCTGAACTACGTCGCCATCGGCGGCGGCGCGGCCGGGCCCGACCCCTTCCACATGATGGAATTCATCCGCCAGACGCCCGACGGCGCCGTGCTGACCATCGAAGGCATCATGCGCAATGTCTGCCCGATGACCACCATGGCCATCGCCTTGGGATTGCATGTGCGTGTCGGCATCGAGGACAATATCTGGCGCCGCCCGGGGGAACGCATGACGTCGGTCCAGCAGGTCGAACAGACGGTACGCATCGCCCGCGAGATCGGCCGCGACATCGCCACCGGCCCTGAGGCCAAGGAGATCTACCGGATCGGCACCCATTGGGGCGGCGTCGACGAAACCCTGGCGCAACTGGGCATGGCGCCCAACCGCCAACCCGGCCGGCGCGGCGTGCCGCTCAGGCTGAACAGCTGAGGAAAGGGCGACGGATGATGCGCTGGAAAAACCATCCCGTCGCCGTGCTCGCCGTCCTGGTGACGCTTCACCTGCTGGCCCATGTCGACCGCAACATGCTGGTGGGGTTTTCGCCGCAGATCATCCGCGACCTCGACCTCAGCAACACCCAGTACGGGTTCCTGGTGGGGGCGGTATGGGTGCTGAGCTTCGGCTTCATGGCCATGTTCATGGGCTCGCTGGCCGACCGCCTGCCCCGTCCCAGGCTCATCGCCGCCGGCGTCGCCATCTGGAGTATCTGCACCGCCGCCTCCGGCTTTGCCGAGACCTTCGGGCAAATGGTGGCGGCGCGTTTCTTCGTCGCCAGCGGCGAGGCGGCGCTGGTGCCGGCCGCCGTGGCGCTGCTGTCCGACCTCTACGCCCCCGAGCGGCGCGCCGGCGCCACCGGCATTTTCTTCATGGGCATACCCTTGGGCATCGGCGGCGCCTTCCTGCTGTCCGGCACCCTCGGGGATCTGCTGGGCTGGCGCCATACCTTCTTCTGCCTGGGCGCCGCCGGCATCGCCATCGCCATACCGCTGTCCTTCCTCACCGAGGACCGCGGCCCGGCCGGGTCCGCCCAGCACGGCGAACCCTTCCTGCCGCAGATGCGGGCCCTCGGCCGCGCGCTTCGCAACACGCCGGCACTGCCGCTGGCGATCACCGCCTTTGTCCTGGTCCATGTGGTCTTCGCCAGCCTGGTCTTCCTGCAATTATGGCTGGTCAAGGAACGCGGCCAGGACGCCGCCGCCATCGCCACCCGCATCGGCGGATTGCAACTGCTGTTCGGCGCCCTCGGCTCGCTGCTCGGTGGACTGGCGGGAGACCGCATGGCCAGCCGGTTCAAAGGCGGGCATGCCAGTTTCGCCGCGCTGATCGTCGGCCTGGCGGCGCCGCTGATGGTCGCCTGCCGTTTCGCCCCGGCCGGCTCGCCGCTGTTCTACGCCGGCCTCTGCGCCGGTTTCTTCATGCCGCTGGCGGTCTACGGACCGGCGGCCAGCCTGATCCAGGGGCTGGCGCCGCCCAGCATGCGGGCCACCATCATCGGAGCCACCATGATGGCGATCAATCTCTTCGCCATCACCCTGGGCAACCTGGCGGTCGGCGCCGCCATCGACCGGCTGCTGGCGGCTGGCGCCGCCCAGCCCTACACCTATGTGCTGCTGGTCACCGACCTCATCGCCATTTCCTCGGCGGGTTTGTTCGTCCTGGCCGCGCGCCGGATGATATGCGCCCGCAACGCGGCCAACTGTTCGGCCGACGGCGCCCTGAAGGCACCGCTTTCCCGATAGCGACCGGTAAAGGCGTATTTGCTGTCGCCGAAATCGTGGTAGGGCAGCAACTCCGGCCCGTCGACATTGGCATAGGGGGCGATATGGTCGAGCACGGCGTCGATATGGCCCAGGCCGTCATTGACCCCGGCCACCAGCGGGATGCGGGCGATGAAGTGAATATCGGGGAAGGCCGCGTAGGCCCGCCGGAAATTGTCGAGGATCCGCTGGTTGCCGGCGCCGGTGCTTTGCCGGTGCAGCAGGGGATCGGTGATCTTGTAGTCATGCAGGACGACATCGGCATAAGGCAGGACCTTTTGCATGGCCTCCCAGGGAACATTGCCGGCGGTTTCGATGGCGCTGTTGATGCCGCGCCGGCGGGCCTCCCTCAGCAGAGCCACGCAGAAGTCCGGTTGCATCAGGCATTCGCCGCCGGAAATGGTGATGCCGCCGCCCGACTCGCTGTAGAACGGGCCGTCCTGTTCGACCTCGGCCAGGATCTCCGCAACGCTCATCAGCCGGCCATAGACGAACAGCGCCTGTGACGGGCAGACAGCGGCGCATTTGCCGCATTGGCTGCAGGTTTCCCAGTCGATCCCGACCGGGCCGGCCTCGCCCGGCGACAGGATCGCCCGCTCCTCGCAGACCGGCAGGCATTTGCCGCATTCCCCGGCGCCGATGCAGCGCTTCGCATCGAGCCCCAATTCCGGCCTGGCCTGGATCGCCTCGGGATTGCAGCACCACTGGCAGCGCAGCGAGCAGCCTTTCAGAAAAACCGTACTGCGGATGCCAGGCCCGTCATGGGTGGAGAAATGCTGGATGTTGATGACGATGGCCCGGCAGTCCGCGTCGGTCATGCGGCCTCTTCGGTGCGGGCCAGGATTTCCGCCTGCTGGGCCGGCGTCAGATCGACGAAATAGGCGCAATAGCCGGCGATGCGGACCACCAGATCGCGGTATTTCTCGGGATTTTTCTGGGCCTCCAGCAGCGTGGCGCGGTTGATGATATTGAACTGCAGGTGCCACAGCTTCAGATTGCACCACGTCCGGATCACCTGCATCAGGCGCCGTGTTCCCGCCTCGCCGGCCAGATTGGCCGGGTTGAATTTCATGTTGATGAGATTGGCGCCCTTCTCCTTGCGGGCCAGCCCGGTGGCGCGGACCATCGAGCCCATGCTGACCGTCGGTCCCTTGAGGTCCATGCCATGGGCCGGCGAGATGCCTTCCGACAGATATTCCCCGGCCGGGCGGCCGTTGGGGGTGGCGAAGGTGACCTTGCCGGCCGGCACATGGAAGGTGATGGGGATGATGCGCACCATCGTGCTCTGGCCGTTCAGCTTGGGGAAGTCCCGCACATAATCCAGCACCAGCTGATGGATGTCGCGGCCCAGCCGGTCGACCCATTCGATGCCGTTGCCGAATTTGGGGGCGTTGAGGCACATCTGGCGGATCGCCTCCTTGCCCTGCCAGTTGCCTTCCAGCGCCTCCAGCAAGTCGTCCCAGCTCAGCGACTTCTGGTCATAGATGAGGGTCTTGATGGCCACCAGGGAATCAATGGCGGTGCCGAAGCCGCCGATGCCGTCGATGCAGGACAGGTCGAGCGCGCCGGGAATCACCTCGTCATGGCGCTGCAGGTCCATGCAGGCGCGATTGGCCAGGTC
>Ga0208507_1000598_pt1 | contig 22522 bp, 32 predicted proteins | sample CryBogCBH12Aug01_FD_184626 | JGI IMG/M metagenome (GOLD analysis project Ga0208507, IMG submission 184626) | Freshwater microbial communities from Crystal Bog, Wisconsin, USA - CBH12Aug09.1 (SPAdes) (version 2) | ecosystem: Environmental > Aquatic > Freshwater > Lake | place: Crystal Bog... | reverse complement strand
TTTGCAGAAATGTGGGACAATATTGTAGGCCCTCAATTTGCATCTGTTGTTCAAGAGCTTATTGGTGAACAGACACCTAAGGTAGAAGATGCCAAGCCCAACACCGAAGAAGAAGATTACTACTAGACCAGGAGCCAATAGACCGTCAGCATTTGGTTTAGAAGCTTGGCCTGTAGTTTGGGGTGTATATGTTGGGCAGGGCTGTATCTCTGGTGAAGACCCACTAGATTGGATTCATATTTTAGCTCATGCTCATAATCGTAAAGATGAAGAGTATTTTGGTTGGATATGTATTAGAGATGCGAAAATGGCTTTTACCAAGTTGGGTAATCCTTCACTGGTAATGAAACATGAAGTAGCTCACCTTATTGCTAATGACCAAGGCCATACCAAAAAATGGAGAGAAGTTCTTACTCAGATGGGTGGTGGGGTTGAGGCAAAAAAGTACTTGAATTCCAAGGTAAAGTCAAATAAACTAGATAATAAGGCATTAATTAGTAAGGAAAAAAATGGACAAGACACAAGAATTAGCAATCCAGGAGTCCTTGAAGGCCCTGGGGATATCAACTGAAGATCTTTTAGATTCAATTCCAACCTGGACCAAGGATACTAGTCTACCTAGCCGTTCAAAGGTTCGTGAAGTTTGGAAGCAGGGTAAAGAGGTTACCAGTGAGGATATTGAAGCCTTTGAAAAGTTATTTGAAGTCTTTACTTCAGCTGACTTAAGTAATCGTGAGTTTCCTACAGAAGAAGAAATTGATGCTGTAGCTGATGAGTTGCTTTCTATCCGTCAGGTAAAGGATATGCTTGAAGGACGTGAATCAGCTATTCGTAGTTATGTATTTGATTCAGTTAACCATCGTTTGACTTTTGAGGGTAAAGACCCAGAACGTGATTCAGGAGTACTTACCAGTTACGAATATGGAGTAAATCTCTCCAAAGAAGTATCTGGTGGTAAGCCTCAGATTGATGTAGATAAGCTTTTTGAAGTCTTGGAATCAGATCAGTTTACGTTGGTTACCAATCAGATTGAAACTACTGTTGTTACCCGTTATCCAAATGGTGACCGTACCTCTGATACCGTTATCTCCTACGAGGTAAATGAAAAGGAACTTGAAAAGCAGTTAATTGCAGGTAACGTAGGTATGGAGCAAATTCTTAAGGCTACTACACCAACCAAGACTAAGACGGCTTTTTACGTTCGTAAGATTAAGGCCAATAAGGAAGATGCCTAGAGAATACGGAACAAGAGAGGGTGATGACGAACCTAGATTTACTCAGGGGATGGCTGCTGCCTTTTTTGATCTAAATGCTCAAGCTTTAAGAGCAAAAGAACGTTCTGGATATTTTACGGATGCTCAAGGTAATAATCTAGAGATATATAGGACCCCTGGAGGTGAACGTAAATATAGTCTAAATGATATCTGGCGTATTGCTCATGCATTACGTAGACAAAATAAGATGACAGATAGACAGTTACGTTTAATTACCTTAAGAATTGATGCATTTAAGGAACCTGTGAAGAAACATAGAAAGAAGTTCCGTAAGGGAACTATTGGAGGACAGCCAGTATGAAGATTGCTTTTACAGGAGCTCATAGTGTAGGTAAAACTACTGCTATGAATATGTTGTATAGTACCCTTCTAGATGCCTATGGAGAAATTCAGGTTGAAACTCTTGGTTCCAGTACCAGAGATTTAATGGAGATAGGTTGGAATAGAGACCAGAGAGGTTTTGAGTTAGCCTGTATCTATGAACGACGTAGGTGGATGTTAGAATTACAGAGTAAAGAAGTATCCTGGATATTAAGTGAGAGATGTGCTATAGATGAAACGGCGTATATGTATGAAAAGTTTAGTGAAGATCTTAGGTCTAGTGATAATTATCTACACTATGACTTTTATAGTGTGGCTAAACAAGAAGCCGAATGGGAAGTCCAAAACTACTGGGATCGTGTCTACTATATTCCAGTGGACGACAGACCTATTGATGACGATGGTGCTAGACCCCTTGATAAGGACTACCAAAGAAAGATAGATAATAATATCTTGAAGTCCATTGAGAAATATGGTAAAATGGACTTAGTAAAGAAAATGCCTACTGAATTAGAGTTATGGCAGGACTACTTTAGGAAGGAAGTAGAGCAATGGAAGAAGTAGAAGAGTATTATGAAGAATCTCAAGAAGTAGAAAATAAGCTCTTTCAGTTAGAAAAATTAGAACAGGGCCCTAGTAGGTCTGAGCAACTTTATGGCTCTGATTGGAAAAAGAAGGTTCTCAACAAAAACGACCTGCCTGTTCCAGATGTAATGTATGTTAATTGTCCACGTCATGGAGACTTCCTCATGACACCAATTAAGATCTTTCGTTCAGCTTATGGGGTTAGTGTTACGTTCCAGTGCCACCATATTGATAAGTATGACCATGCCTGTTTGATTATTGTTCAGGTAAACGAACCCATTAGTGGTAGTAGACCATGGTTACGTTCTGGAGATTTACTGGCTCATGAACAATGGGACAAAGCATTAGAAAAAGTACAGCAGGTTAATTTTGGTGACAGAATTATTGCCACCACTAATGAAGACCTGGATATGAGTAACGTTTCTAGTGATCTTACCTTTACAGAAGTTCCACCTAACCCCTGGACAAAGCAGGGTTCTGTTTCCTATATCATCTGGGATGTGTTTTGGAAGAATATTCAGGAACAGGGATTTTGTACCTACAAAGCCATCGAAGATGCTATGATGGAACGTAAGGGTGAAATTCCAAAGCAAACATATCAGGATACACTTGGGTCAGTTCCATTGACCAACTGGATGATGTTACGTACAGGATTTGTAATCAAGAAGTTTGGTGAGTCATGGAAGGTAGTTGCTAGAGGAGAAGGAGCGCCTACTAGTAAGCCATGGAGTGATCCCGAATATAGAAAGAAATTTGGATTCGAATAATTAGATATTGATTTTCATTAGAATCTTTATTATAATTAAAGTATAAATAGTCAAAAGTTAAGGTTTTTACCTCCATTTCGACCTTAACTGTTTGATTATTTTAGTCCTGGGGATTTTCTTTCCTTCCTTCCGTTGCCCCAGGACGAATCGTAGCTGTAGTATAAAAAAGTATTACATCCCTAGTTGGGAGATGTAGGTGCAAGTCCTACCAGCTACACTGTTGTAGAAAGGAAAATATGAGACAGTATGTAGCATCCAAGCTCCATGGTTTGAGAGTAACTCACAAAAGTCTAGATTACCATGGTTCAGTAACCATTCCAAAGAATTACTGCCTAGAATTAGATATTCAGGAGTATGAATGGATTTATGTTGTAAATGCCAGTAATGGTTTACGTTGGGAAACTTACGTACTTTACGGCCCAGATCATGAATTCCACCTCAATGGTGGTGGAGCTCGTTTGGGAGAAATTGGGGATAAGTGCATCCTCTTTACTCGTAAAGTTGGAGATGTTTACGAACCAGCCAAGGTTCTAGAGATCGACGAAAAGAACGAAAAGATTAAAGCTTTTACGTATGAGCAATAATTTTACCTACGGTTGCGAATTAGAGTGGTCTGATGTAGATAAGAGGACCCCTATTCCTGCTGAACTTGGTGCCTGGGATTGGGAGGATACAACCATCGTTAATTCAGATGGTCATGCCAACGACCCCAAGGGAAAGAACCATTTCTTTGGTGGGGAAATTAATACTAAACCTACAGAGACTATTAGTGAGCAAATTTTAAACATAGGTCTCCTTAAATCTCTACTTAACCCTAATAGTTTTTATAGGGCCAATTTGCATATTCATGTAGGAATGGAAGGCCTTACAGAGGACCTAGAGATTCAAAAGAAGTTATTGCGTTATATTAAGGATAACGATGAGTTTATCTATAACGAAATGCTCTTTAGGCCTGAACCCACCAAGGAAATGTATCCTGACCCTGATGTATTAAAGGCTGCTAAAAAGTTCCATAGACAGCAGGTTATCTGGGCCAAGAAGCCTATGGCCCCAGATCGTGTAGAAAAGTGTTTGGCTGCTAATACAGTTAGAGAATTTTATGAAGGTCATTTCCTCTATTCTGAAAAGCACCAGAGAATCTTTTACCACTTGAGTTCCCCTAGAGCCGGAATTAACCTTAGATCATTACATAAAAATGGTACAGTTGAGTTTAGATGCTGGCCTGGGACAACTGATGTAGATCAGATTAAGGATGCAATGGAATTTTGTAGAGAATTTATGGAGGCTGCCTTAAATAACCCTTCAAGAACCTCTAGAGATATCTATGAATCTAGAACCTGGAACTTTCCTCAATGGCAGGAGTTTATTTACGACCTAGAGGTAGGTTACCACAAAACGAAAGTAGAACACTAGTATGGACCGTAGAGAAAAATTAGGTGAGTTCACCTATGGATTAGAGATTGAGTGGAGTGATTGTGATTCAAGAACTCCTCTTCCAGAAGATTGTGGCAAATGGAGCCCAAAGGAATGGACGATTGTTAATTCAGATGGTAGAGCAAATGACCCCACTCATATTAGGAATACTCAGGGTGGAGAAATCAATACAGTTCCATCCGATACGATTGAACGTCAAGTAGAGATTACTAGAACTCTTCGTGATCTTTTAAACCCTACTGCATTGTATCGTGGTAGTCTTCAGGTGCATATTGGAGTTCCTGGTTTAGTAGATGACCTTGATGCCTTAAAGGACCTCTTTCGTTATACGATTGATAACCAACCCTTTATCTTCTTTGAGATCTTTCCTAGAGTAAAGCTTACTAGAGGTATGTTTTCTAACCCAGAGGATTGGAAGGTAGCCAGTAGATTTGATAGACAAAAGAATCTATGGACCAAGCGTGGTGTTCCTGCTAGTAGAATTGATAGTATTCTTAATTCAGAGACTACCGAAGATTTTTATGAGAATCACTTCCAGTATAACGAGAAGTTAGGACGTAGACTTTACCACCTTGGTGTATGGAGAGCTGGAGTAAATGTACGTAGTGCTTTTATGCATGGTACAGTTGAATTCCGTTGTTTCCCCAATACTACAGATCCAGATCAGGTACGTGATTGCTTTGAGTTTGCCAGACAGATTGTTGAAGCTGGTCTCTATAACCCTTCTAAAACTGCCAAGGATATTTACGAGAGTAGAGAATGGAATTTTCCAGATTGGCCTCCATTTGATGTAGAATTGGAAAAGGGCTTCCTTGCTACTGCCAAGAGGCCTGACGGTATCTAATGACCACCTATGGACTAGAAATTGAGATGGGAGATATCAATCTCCTTAAGGCTGCTAATCTGGTATTTACAAAGCAAGGTCTTGATCCCAGTACATGGAAGGACCGTGGAGTCCATCTTAGTGAAAAGGTTCGTAAATACGATATCTGGAATATTAGCTCAGATAAGACTATTACCAATCACAATGGTACTAGATGCCGTAGAGTAGTAATGCTTCCAGATGGTAGTATTGTTGGTGGTAAAGAAAGCAATCGTGAATACTGGCAGGGTGCAGAATTAATCTCTCCTGTTTTAAAGTCCGAAGAAATGGACAAGGACTTTCCTGTACTACAAGGCTACCTAGATGTACTCTATGCTAATGGTGCCAGTATTGACCCAGCCTTATTCCATGACCTACATGTTCATGTAGACTTTGGTGAACAAAGCCCAGAACAGTGGAAGAGATTAATGGAGTTTACGGCCTGGATTAGAGAAGCTCAGTATCCTCTTATCAAGGTACATGAAGCTGCTACTCCAGAACACTCTCCAAAGAAGTATCGTTATAGTGATGAATTTGTAGCTGATCTTCTTAAGACAAAAGATTACGAAGAGTATAGTTACGAATATCGACGTCACCATAAGTTAGCAAATGGGGAAAGACAGAGTTTCCAACTATATCAGTATCGTAGATTAGCCTGTCCAGGAGCAGTAATGGACCCAACCAAGAGTTATAATACTCTTGAATGGAGAATGTGGCCTGGTCTATCTAATGTGGACTTGATTAAACGTATTGCACAATTTAGTATTAATTGTACCGAATCTTTTCCATCACAGGAATTTGTAGAAGAATGGTCTAAAGAGACCGTTGAATTAATAAAGGAAGAAAATGCCAGAAAAGCCTAAGTCTAGAAGAGCTATTAAGACGTTTGATATTAATACGTTATCAGATGAGCAGCGTAAAGAGTATTGGAATAATATGTCTGAAAAGCAGGTATTTGGACTCTACCGTCCAAAGACTATTCGCTTTGTAAGAGAAAAGACCAAGGAAATTACGGACAAGTACTATGCTTTGGACCCCAATGTTACGGTTCATGAGCCTGGTTGTGCATATGCTATGGCTTTGAGAAGTATTAACCCAGAGATTAAGTATCTGGGTACGGACCTGGCTGAAAATATGATTACTGGTTCTAGAGAGTTATATGCAGACCTTCCAAATGCCACCTTTGAGGTAGAGAGTATTGAATCTGCCTATGAGAAGGGAATTAAGGCAGATGTTAGTCTTATCTTGTGTATGATGGACTCTATTGCTCATGATTATTCATTGGAGTTGTTGGAGAAGGTAATGGAGATGTCTAATAAGGCTGTTTTGTTTATCTCTCAACGCCATGAGTTTAATCGTAGTTTGCATGATCCCAACTGGAACTGGACTAGAAACTTTAATAGCCATGACCCTCAGGAAATTGTTGAAATGGCCAATAAGCTTGGTTGGGATTGTGAATTAGATGTACGAGAAAAGTATTCTAACTTTGCAGCTACCTTGACTAGGAGATAGAGTGGATTTATATATTGGAAAACCCCATAGATATGTTGGGCCCAATCAGTTAGGTTATGCATTATCCCATGAAATGAATAACGAAGCAACTATTGAGAGATATTCTAAGACCAATCGTTTAATTCTAGATAATGGAGCAGATGAATTAGGAGAAGGTGAGGGTGGCATGAGATTGGCCTACCTTGCTGGTAGATTGAATCCTGAATTTGTTATCCTTCCAGATGTCCTTCATAAGGATAAAGAAACTCGTAAGCGTGGAATTAAGTTCTATACCTCTATGAGAGATGCCGGATATGACGGTAAGTTTATTTCTGTTATTCAGGCTAAGACTCTAGATAAAGGTTTGGAAAGCTATAAGTTTTGGGCCAAGAGTGGTATGGTAGACCGTATTGGTGTTACCTATGATACAAAGATTGTAGGACATGAGGACTATGCCTTAGAGTTTTCTTGGGGAAAGCGTATTAGCTTTCTCTATAAGTTGGTTCCACTATACGAAAAGTATGAAATAGGTATTCATATGTTGGGTACTCTAGATGTACATGAAATGTATTTACTTAACCATTACGATGAGTTTAAGAAGTATGGAATCTATCAAATGATTGAAAGTCATGATACTACTGCTCCATGGGCTTGTCCTACAAAATTTTATGCTGGTACGAATAGAATCCATTTTGATAGAGAAAAGAATTGGGAACGTTTAAAGTTTTCTAGGAAGTTTGAACCATCTAAGTTAGGGATAGCCTACTGGAATGTTGTTTGTTATCTTGCTGCCTGTAAAATTCCTCTAGAGAGATGGAAAGAATATATTCCTGAGAATTTTGTAAATCATTACTGGGAAGATTTAGAGTTTAGACATTACTATGAATAAGCTTTTAATTATCGACGGTCATAACGTAGGTCTAAGAGCTTATTTTGGATTGATCAAGCAGGGGTTAAGGACTCGGGATGGTATTGGGACCTGGGGACTCTATGGTGCTATTAATTCGTTATCCTTCTATGTAAAGGAATATCAGCCTACCCACCTTTTAGTGGCTTTTGATAAAGGTCGTAGTGCTGTTAGAACAGAAATTTTTTCTGAGTATAAGGCCAATAGAACAACCAGTAGTCCAGATAACTTTCAGGAATCTAGACAACAGATTAATCTCTTTGAAGAATTTTGTCAGCTAGCTAATGTTAAGACTGTTAGAGTCCAAAATATTGAAGCAGATGATATTATTGCTCAAACTGTACACGCTTATGCAGATAAGTTTGACCAAGTAATTATTGTATCAGCTGATCATGACATTAAGCAGCTTATTCAAGATAACGTAATTGTAGTAAAACCCTCACTAGGTCAATCTAGAGATGTAAAACAGGAAATTCATACCTATAAAAGTATTCGTGAAGAATATGATATGGAGCCAAAAGACTTAAGACAGATTTGGGCTTTAACAGGAGACAAGGGAGATAATATCCCTGGAGTTCCTGGTATTGGTGAAAAAACTGCCTTAAAGCTTCTCAGGAAATATGGCGGTTTTAAAGAACTGCTTGATAGTGATGAGCCAAAGATTGAAGGCTACCAGGAAGTAATTAAGAAGGCCTATAGACTTGTTGATCTATTTATAGAAATGGTTGAACTTGATATTCCTACATTAGAGGAATTAAAATTTAAACCAGAGACCTCTAAATTGGGGTTAGATAAGTTTCTTATCGAGTATGAGTTAAACAGTATTAGATCTAGGTATCAAGATGGACTTCTGTGGAAGGAAGCTCCAAGTATAGGAAGGAAGTTGGGTGAATAAGAACCAGGTAGACAAGGTTGTTAGAGATGTTATAGAGTTTATTAACTCTGGACCTATTGATGACAATGATTTTGGAAGGGTAGCTTTAAGTCTCTACGATTTGCATCGTGAATATAACCCTACCTATAAGAAATATGAGATTGGTGAGTTAAAGGATTGGAGAGAGATTCCTTTAATGCCAATCAGTGAGTTTAAGAACTCTGATGTAGGTTTAAAGTTTGAAACTCAAATGCCCTTTCCTGGAGTAGAGTTCCATTCTAGTGGTACTACCAAGGGTGATAAGAGTAAGCACCGTATGTATGATACAGAGGCTTATAGGGCTTCTATTGCAAATGGTTTTAAGGTTTCTGTTGAACCTGCATTGTATCCTAGATACCGTGTTGTATTGTTAACTCCTGAATTACCCAATAGTAGTCTTTACTATATGATGAGCTATATTTCTGAGCTCCATGACCGTAGAGGAACTAGAGAGGTTTTTAGTCAGTTAACCAATATAGAAGCTGTTAGAAGCTTAATGGAGGATGACCTATCCTGGGAGGTAGAAACCCCTGTTTTGCTTTTTGGAACTAGTTTGGCCTTTTATGACTTGATGGAATCTATGGAGAAAGCTGAGGTAAAGCCATTTAAGCTTCCAGAGGGTTCTATGATGATTGAAACTGGTGGTTGGAAGGGTAGAGATATTAAGCTTTCTCCTAGAGAATTAACCACCAAGGTTTCAGTTAATCTTGGAATTGATTTTGATAACTGTATTAGAGAATATTCTATGAGTGAAATGTCTAGTCAGTTATGGTCTTGGGGTAATGACTATACCGTAGGGTATGTTTGGCCAGATTGGTTAAATGTACGATTGGTAGACCCTCTTACTCAAACTGAAGTAAAGGAAGGCGAAAGTGGAATTATTGCTTTTGTGGACCTTGCAAATGTATGGAGTTGTCCATTCATCTTGACCGAGGATATGGGACATCTATATTATGTAGATAAAGGTTTTGAGAAGTTAGTATTGGAAGGACGGGCAGTAAATGCTCCAGAGAAGGGATGCAGCTTAACTTATGCCCAGAACACGGAAAAATTGGATAGTTAATCCCACAGGAGACTTCGTTAAGGAGTTAGCCTTATCAGGTAGGTTCCTAGAATCTGATTATAGGATTGCTATTAAGAATGGGGATATTCCAGATGACTTTGATGAGAATTTAGAGAAGTCAGATAGGAAGTTTGTAATTATTGGGGCTAGAAGTGTTCCAATGGCTACTGCTAAAAGTGTATTCCTTTGCTTAAGATTGGCTGGACCTGAGAGTGTAGTAATTAAAACTGCTACTGAAGATGAAGGTCTGTTAGTACAGAATGTTTTAGATAACTGGACTCCTCATGGAGTTGAAACTAAGATCTTTAGTATTGGTTCCGATAAGTTAAGGAACTATCCAGAGTGGGCCAAATACCTAGAGGAAGCTACTGATATTGTAGTCTTTGGTGGTAGAGAAACTGTAGACTCCTTTATTGAGTTAGAAACTAGGAAAAGAAACGTCTATATCCATGGGCCAAAGTTTAGCTTTAGTATTATTAAGGCTAAAGATTTAAACATGGCACACCTAAATGACATATGTGATGACTTTGGTCTCTATTATGGTGAAGGCTGTTTAAGTCCTAAGTTTTGTATTATCGTAGGTAAAGTAGACCCAAAGTGGTATCATGAAGCTAGTTTAATTATGCAGGCTGAGCATGGAGATAATATCATGGAATTTCGTGGTAAGCTCCCTATGGCCAAGAAGTCTGAACTAGTACAGGAAATTGTAACTGCTAATGTTGTTGGTAAATATGTTAGAGTAGAGACTCTGGATGATAAAAAGAAGCTGTTTAGTCCACTATACGGTGATGTTAGATTTATTAACGTTAACACCTTAGATGATTTAGTTCCATTCCTTGAGGATTGGAAGTACGATATTAGTACTGTAGCCTGTTTAGAGGAAGAAGACGATATCGTAGATTTAATGGACGAGTTCAATATTACTAGAGTTTGTGCTTTTGGGGAGATGCAGTTTCCTGAATTTGATGAGCCTTTTGATATTGTCGATGATTTTGATATATACTGTCAATAGGAGTAATAATAATGCAGGTATGGTTGGTAACAACAAAAGCAAAAGGTAAAGTTGTAGGTATCTATTCTGCCTACGAGTATGTTCAAAAGAATATTAAGGACCCAGAGAACTTGGTAATTACGAAGTTTCAGGTAAATGCTACCTTAAAGAAGGTAAAGGAAGGGGACTAATGCAGTATGGTGATATTGTAGTAGATAAGATAGCTTTAGGTAAGATTGTTGGTAAAACAACAGATGGAAAATGGATCATCGAATGGGTTCTTGAAGGAAATCTTGAAGCTCTTTCAGAAGAGCAACTATACCTGGTAGAGGAAAATAATGAGTCTAGCAAGAACTAATCCCTGGCCTTATGATATTACGATTAAGGAAGCTAAGGGAAGTTATTTCTTTACAGATGAGTATGGTCCAATGTTTGACTTTGCCTCTGGTATTGCAGTAAATAACCTAGGTCATCGTAACAAGAAGATCTTGGCTGCTACTGAACGTGTAATGGATAAGTATGCCCATATTAACGTTTATGGTGAGTTCAATATTAAAGAACAGTTGAAGTATGCTGACCTTTTAGCAGGTGCTTTTAACTTTCCTGCTGGTAAAGAGGAAGAAGGCCTTTGGACCCAAAACAAGAAGACTTGGTTTTGTAATGCAGGAACCGAGGCAAACGAATTAGCAATGAAATTAGCAACCCTGAGTACAGGGAGAGAAGGATTTATAGCACTTAAAGATGGATTCCACGGACGTTCTCTTGGTAGTCTTAGTCTCACTTATAAGCCAACTTATCGTGAGCCTTTCGCTTATATGGTCAACCCGGACCTTACGAAATGGGTACAAATTGGAGAAGAAATCCCAGAAGAGTATGGAAGTAGAGCCGCTCTCTTTATGGAGTTGGTACAAGGAGAAGCCGGAGTAGTTCCGGTTGATCCCAACTGGGCTAAGTATGTTAGTGACTGGTGTGAAGACCATGGTGTATTATTAGTTATTGATGAAGTCCAAACTGGTTTTGGAAGAACAGGAAGACATTTTGCTTTGGATCTTGATGATTATAGTGGCGTTAATCCTGCCATTGTTACCCTGGGTAAGGCAGCTGGTGGAGGATACCCCCTTGGAGCTGTGGTTACCAGCAAAGAGATTATGGATTATATTTCTGAGCGTAACCCTTTTACTCATCTTAGTACTTTTGGTGGTAATCCAATAAGTGTAACTGCTGGTAGAGTAATGTTTGAAGAGACCAAGAAAGGGGAGCTCTTGACCAATGTTCAGAATTGTGAAGTATTGGCCAGAAGTGTATTCCAGAACTTTGAACATGCCTACTTGAGAGGCAAGGGTTTGATGTTGGGTCTAGTATTAGATGATTCAATTGATATTGACTCTGTAGTCCAGAATATTTGGAAGAAGAGTATTTTTTGTGGTAGAGTACTCTACGGTTCAAATACAATTAGACTCTATGCCCCACTCAATACTGACTCTAATGACCTTTGGGATAAGTTTGGTAGGGTCCGAGAAGCTGTTGAAGAGAGTGTAAAATGACCCCCGACGAACGCCAAGCCCTACGAGAGAAGCACCGAGACAACGGCATTGACGGTCGTTGCGAAACATGCCATTATGACACACCCATCGAGGGTACCGACATTTCAGTTTGCACAGCACCGCCCTACCCCTGCGACGTAATCAAGGTACTGGACGCTACCGAAAACCTAAAGTTTAACGACCTAAAAACTAAAGTCGAGTGCGAACACATTGAACACGGGGAGATTTCGATGTAATTAAGGTCCTTGATTTAACAAAAGAACAACTATAAAATATTTAGTATAAGTAAGGAGAAAAATGAATCTTATCTCAAAAGAGATTGAATTTGACCTAGGTCACCGTGTAAGTACTCATGGCAGTAAATGCCGTAATCCTCATGGACACCGTTATAAGGTGCGTGTAACCTGTAAGGGTCAAATTATTGATAATCCTAATCGTCCTGACCATGGTATGTTGATTGATTTTGGTAATCTCAAGAATATTATGAACTGGCGTATTCATGATGTATTGGATCATGGCTTTGCTATTTGGCAGGATGATAGGGTTCTATTGAGTGTGATGGAACAGGCTAGTTATGATAATGACTGGAACTTAATTATCTTTCCTTTGATTCCTACTGCTGAAAATATTGCTAGATGGTCATGGATGCAGATTGCTAGGGATATTGAAGAAGAGTTTGGCAATGATTTGGAATTGTATGAGGTTGCTGTTTGGGAAACCCCTACCAGTGTAGCCTACTGTAGAGGTATCTAATGGACAATTACGATGTATGTATTTGTGGAGAACCAATCTCTAAAGGTAAGGCTGGAGTACTAGTCCATGCTAATGGAGATACCTGGTGTGATCCCAAACAAAATGTATATGCAGTAGAGTATAGAGTAGCAAAAGTAAAGGAATAAGATGAGTGAAGTAGAAGACGTTGTTATTGACGAAATTTCTCATGTACGTATTGAAAAGAAGAATTCTTTACGTCTAGTAGAACACTATGTAAGTACCCAGGGTGAAGGTCCTAATGCCGGTAAGCCTACCCACTTTGTAAGGTTTGCAGGATGCAGTATGAGATGTCCTGGTTGGCCTTGTGATACTCCTTTTGCTATTGATCCATCCGTCTTTATGAAGGAGGGTGGTAGTTATAAGCGTACTGTAGAGGAATTGGTTGCTGATATTGTTGAGAAAGCTTCTGAAACTGGTGCAAAAAACGTTTGTTTGACTGGTGGAGAACCTTTCCTACAAAAGCAGGAGTTAATGGATGACCTTATTCGTGCTTTGGATGAATTAGATTTTGAGATTGAAGCATTCACCAATGGTAGTTTTGTTTATTCTGCTTTAGCTTTGTACCACGTTAACTTTATGATGGACTGGAAGTTGGATGGTTCAGGTGAAGGAGATAGTTACCTTACTGAAAGAACGATTAATGCTTTAAACCTGGGTACAGGTGATGGTATTAAGTTTGTTTGTAAGGATGAAAAGGACTTTAAGCAGGCCATTAAGGTTTGGAATACTCTTAAGGGTGAGGTTGACCCAGGACTTATCTTCTGGGTAGGTGCTGCATGGGATGTATTCCCTGAATCTAAAATTGTAGAATTGGTCTTGGAGAATAAGTTGCCTTGGAGATTAAATGTCCAGGTACATAACTTTATCTGGCCTGCTAATGAACGAGCTAGATAATGGGTAGAAGGCTTGAAGAAGCTATTGAGATTCTATACAAGCTAAGTATTGAAGCTGTAGATAAATCTATGACTCGAGGAGATCTATTTGATCATGGTTATGCTGCTGGTATAGGGGAAGCCATGAAAACACTTAGAGATGTTCAAGAAGGTAAAAAGAGAAGGTTTCCGGACCTTTCGATTATTAAGAGAAAGAAAAAGAAGTAATGGGTGATGTATATTACACCAGAACTGGTCTTCTAGTTGAAGATTTTTATAAAGACCCCTACAAGGGTTACCACAAAACAAAAAGTAAGAAAGAAGAAAAAGTGTCATATTCAGATGCAGCAAAAGAAAATGTAAGAGGTCTCCTCTCCTTTATGGGTGAGGATATCCAACGAGAAGGATTGGTTGATACTCCACGTCGTGTTGTAGAAATGTACCAGGAACTTACTCAAGGATACCAGGAAGACCCTATTGCAATTATTAACAAGGCAATCTTCCAGGAGGGTCGTGATGAACTCGTTGTTGTTAGAGATATTCCTTTTTATAGCCTTTGTGAGCACCACCTTGCTCCTTTCTTTGGTACTGCTACTATTGGTTATATTCCTTGCAATGGACGTGTTGTGGGTCTGTCTAAGTTGGCTCGTGTCCTGGATGCTTACAGCCGTCGTCTCCAGGTTCAGGAGAGACTAGGTGCTCAGATTGCTACTGCTCTTAAGGAGAGTGACCTCCGTCCTAATGGTGTAGGCGTATATATTCAGGCCGAGCACTTTTGCATGGCAATGCGTGGAGTCCAAAAGCCAGGTACCTCTACTGTAACCAATACAACTCTAGGTTGGCTGGCTGCTCCTACCGTAGGTAACCCTGGTCCAAATACCTACCGTGATGAGTGGATGCAAACTGTAGCAGGTCGATAATGATTATTGACCCGTTAAAGATAGTTAACGAAAACTATATTGCCAACCATAAGGAAAGCAATATCCAACCAAATAGTATTGACTTAACAATTGCCAAAGTCTATACTATCCACGGGTCATTAGTTATCTATGCAGACAAGGAAAGTCGTAGACAGCTTCCAGAATATACGGAAGTAAAGCCTTTTCTCCATGAAGGTCGATTGATGTATAAGTTAGAACCAGGTATTCGTTACCAGGTTGAATTTCAGGAGACCCTGGCTATTCCCTCTAACGTTTGTGGAATTACTCTAGTTAGAAGTAGTATGGCCAAGAGTGGTTGTACAGGTGAAAATGGCCTCTTTGATAGCGGATATTATGGAGCTTGTGGAATGATGGTTCAGGTTCAAGCTGAAAGCTTTATTGAGGTTGGGGCAAGTATTGCTCAAATGATTTTCTTTACTGCAAGTACCAGTAGAGAATATAATGGATTTTATCAGGGGTCTATTGGCCCAGAAGAATGGAAGTAGTATGCCTTTAAAACAAGACTATGATGTAATGTTTGAAAGAAATGTTGCTATTATTGCCAGCAGGAGACAGGAAATTCTCCTTGATGTTGATGGTGAACTCTATGAAGGGTTTGTATGTGGTCTAGATGATCTATGGCTACAGATCTATGGCCACTCTGTTGAAGATAGAGATGATGATGCCTATAGTTGGCGTTTTGTTTTGATTAACAAGGATAAGGTCAATACAATTAGAACAACAGGTAGAGATGTTAAAGGCTTACCTGAAGATACTCGTAAATGGGTTGACCAAAAAGTAAGTAACTTTAGTAATTCTGCTGAAAAGTTTTTATCTAAAAAGTTAGAAGAAAAAGATGACAAGTGAGAAGAAGTTAGAAGTTCCGATTAAAGATTTTGACGATGATAGCTATGATGAAGTAGTAGAGGTAAAAGTAGAGGAAGTTTCTAAAAGGCCTGAGTTAAACCTAGAGGAAGCCGATGCTAAAGATCTACTGTTTTACTTCCAGACTAGATTTAAGGAAGTGCATGGTTACGAGTATATTATCTCCTGGGTCAAAGAGATAGGTATCCTAAGATCGTTTAAGGAACGATATGGTAAGGATGCAGGTCCTATGATTGATTTACTCTTTACGAAGTATAAGGGTGAAATTAATGGTGGGATTATGACCATTACTGCTTTTAGTAAGGGCAGTAAATGGATTCAGGATAAACTGTATATTGAATTACAGCAGAGTAGAGTTGTAGTAGAGACCGTTAAAGTAGAAGGGTTAATGGATAGTGATGACTTCCTCCGAAGAATTTTCCTGGGCTAAAGATTATAAGAAGATCAAATATGATTTCTTCCCAGATGAAGTAATTGAGTACTTAGAGAATAAGACTCCTCAATTTGAGAAAATCAATAAGATAGGTTGTCCAACCTGTACTGATGGTTCCTGTGGAGATTGTAGGAATCAGCTCCAGTTATATAAGCACTACTTAAATGCAGGTATTGGATTTAGTTACCAGAGATTAAGCTGGGATGATTTCCATGGAGATGAAAAGGCCTATAATCTAGCTAGAGTATATCTAGAAAGACACAAGCAGTTTACCAAGGGTGGAATTGGCTTAATGTTCCATGGTAGTTGGGGAACTGGTAAGACCTTACTTAGTGCCTTGATTGCCAAAGAATTAGTAAAGTTAGGCTATAGTGTTTACTTCGCAACCTTTACCCAGATGGTAGATGAATTTACTAGAGGTTGGGGTAGTAATGAGGAAAAGGCACGTTTTGAGTCTAAAGTTGTTAAGAGTGATATTTTCTTCCTAGATGATGTAGGTAAGGAATTTAGAACGAAGAATAATCTTAGTGAAGCTACCTTTGACCATGTGTTAAGACAGAGGGCTTTGGATAATCGTCCTACCTTTATTACTACGAATATGACGATCGAAGAGTTAAGTGAAGGTTATGGTTCTGCCATTTTTAGCCTCTTGAAAGAACGAGTAATTATACATAATATGAGTGGTGTGGATTATAGAGAGTTTGCCAGAGATAGAACTCTGGAAGAAGTAACTAGTGGAGTACAAAGGAAGATTTACTAATGGATATTGAACGTAGTTTTGGTCCACATCTTATCAAGCTAGATAGCGTAAAGGTAATCTGGGATAAGGGTGTTAGATCCGAGCATTTCTTTGATCAGAGTGTTAGAGAATTATTTGACTATAGTATTGAGTATTTCATCAAGAGTGAGTTCCAAAAGACGGTAACGAAGGAACTTCTAGAGATGAAATTTCCAGATTACTTTAATACTAATAAGTGGCCAGATGAAGAATATTTAGTAACTACCTTGGTAGAGGAAATTATTACTAAGTATCGTAAGGTAACTGCTCAAAATGCCCTACTTAAGTCTGCTAGTTCTCTAGAGGAAGACCCAGAGGTTGGTATTAACCTTGCCTTGAGTTCTCTATCCAAGATTCAGAATGATACCTCTACTAGAGAAAGAGTTGAAATCTTTAGTGATGGATATGAACGTAGAGTAAATGCCTATATTACGGACTCCCTGGATAGATTGCAGAATAAGAAGAAGGGTATCTATTTTGGATGGCCTGAAGTAAATGAACACATGTATGGTATCCAAAAGGGTGAACTTGCTGTAGTTGTAGGTATTCCAAACGTAGGTAAGTCCTGGGTAGGTAGTCAGATTGCCTTAGAAGCTGCCAAGAGAAAAAATAAGGTCTATTTTGCTTCCCTGGAGCTTCGTAAGGAATTGACCTTGATGAGACTGGACTGTTTGGCTAGTGGTGTTCCGTATGCCAAGTATGAACGTGGACTATTGACTCCTGCTGAATTGGATAGACTTAAGTTGGCTAGAGAGGAAATTAGTGAGTATGGTGAATACTTAATGATTGACTCCCCTAGTCGTAGAAGTGAACGTACGGTATTGGAGTTGTATTCCAAGGCCAAGCATTGGGGAGCTGACCTTATTGTAGGTGACCAGTTAAGTTGGGTTACTACTGAGAAGTCTTATGGTCAGGCCAGTAACTTCCAAACCCTACAGATGGCTGAAGTAATTACCGATATTGCTGCTACCAATAGAGAGATGGGTATGGCTAGTGTTTGGTTGGCCCAGTTTAACCGTGAAGCTACAAAGAGTAAAAAGGGTCGTGGTGGTTTGGGTAATATTGGATTAACCAGTCAGATTGAACAGATTGTAGACTGGGCCTTTGGTATTGGTTGTACTAAGGAGATGAAGTCCCAAGAGGCCTTGGTGTTGGATATTATGAAGAGCCGTAGAAGTGATCTCAAGTCATGGATGATGGACTTCCAGTTAAAGAATAAGACCAACCTTGAGGTAGTAAGAGAGTTTGAGGACTTCTAGTGAACTTTGACTTTACCCCAGAAGAGTTGGCTAACTTATCAAATGAAGAGTTAGAACTAATCCTAGAGTTAAGGAAGCATGAAAACGAGTCTTAGAGATATCTTCCAGGGTCTAGAAGCCGAGGATGTTTTAAGAGGTCTTCTAGGTGTTGGAGAAGTACAGGATACTGGCTATGAGTTAATCCATTCCTGCAAACTTAGTTTTGGTATGCATAAGAATGGAGATGCCAATCCTAGTGCCAGCCTAAATAAGGATACTCTCCTCTTTAACTGTTTTACCTGTGGTGGTGGAAGTGTAATCTGGTTGGTAGAGAATGCTCTAGGTATCTCTAGAGATGAAGCCGTCTATGAACTAAAGCAACTGAGTAAAGGTCTATCAGTTGTTCCAATTGAGAAGTTTTTGGAAAAATTAGATAAGATGTTCCAAGCTCCAGAGAACAGACGTATGGATATTCCTGTCTATAACGAAAAGATTTTGAGTCTGTATAGTGGACCTTCTGAGTATCTTTCCAATCGTGGTATTAGTGAGCTAGTACAAAAGAAGATGAAAACCGGCATTGATAGGAATAGACTTGAAGCAGATAAGTCTGGAAATATCATTACTGTAGATAGAGTTGTAATTCCCCATTTTATTGATGGAAAACTGGTTGGCTGGGTTTCTAGAAAGACAGAAGAAATAGATGGTATTGCTAAGTATAAAAATACGAAGGGTTTTCCAAGAAGCTATGGACTCTATAATATGGACAACGTTAGAGAGTTTGATGAAGTCTTTGTGGTAGAATCTCCAATGTCTGTACTTACGTTGTTGAGTAGAGGAATTGAGAATGTAGTAGCTACCTTTGGTGCCAAGATTGCTAAGCCTCAGCTACAGTTGTTGAGAAACTATTCTAAAGTAATCATTTTTATGGACGGAGATGCTCCAGGTAGAAAGGCTGCTAGTAGTTTAGCTGCTGGATTACGTGAATTTACCAATCTAGACGTCATAGATACTCCAGATGGAGAAGATCCAGCCTCTTTGTCTAATGTACCTAATATAATTCCATTATTCCAATGGGAACTAAGTAGACACTAAAGGGAACAATTGCTCACAATATGTCCTCTATAGGGCCTATTGGAATAAAAAGTAATCTAAATGTCCTTGAAGTAAAAGGTAGTACCAATTATAATAGTTATGGATGTAAATTATATCCTACATTAACTCCTAAGGAGAAGCAAATGGCATTTAAAAAAGGCATGGCCGCAATTAAAGAAAGCCTTGAGAAGTCCCAGAATAAGCCAGCTAAGTTTGAAGCTACAAACTGGTTTGCCTGGAAGGCTGGAGAGACGAAAGTAGTTCGTTTCTTGACTGATGCAGAAGACATCATCACTACCTACATCCACGGAAACGTAATTGTCCAGGATGGTTCCAAGAAGACGTTTGTATGCCGTAAGGTATTCGATGCCCCTTGTGAGCTTTGTGAGAGTGGTGCCTACCGTGCCCAGAGTGGTTATGGTATTGCAGTCCTTCGCCAGGAGGCATATGAGGACGTTGATGGCCAAAAGAAGTTGGTTGGTTATAAGGACGTTACCACCTCCTACGAGGTAGAGGAAAATGGCAAGACCGTTGTAAAGCGTAAGCCATATGTTGGCATTGTCAATCAGTCACTTCGTAACTTTTGGGGTCCAGTCAACCTCATCTGGGAGAAGTTTGGTTCATTGAAGGACCGTGACATTGAGATTGTCCGTCAGGGTAGTGACACCAGTACTCAGTACATGCCATTTGCCCTTGACAAGAAGCCCATTGAGAATATTGATGAGCGTTATGCCAAGTTCCTTCCAGACCTTGAGAAGTTTTTGACCCGTATTGGTAGTGAAGAGTACTACCAGTCTCAACTCCATGGCATTAAGCCTGAAAAGACCGAGACCTCTTCAAGTACTGACTCCGATGACTTTGATGACGAGTATGAGGATGATTCAGTAATCAATATTGATGAGGAAACGACGGCAGACCGTCTTCGTAAGAAGCTGGCTGCTAACTAAAAATTTCCCCTGGTACAGGTTACAGATCGTTCCTTATGGCACCCTTAGTGTGAACATTCATAAGGTTCAGCTTGTACCAGGGGGATTTTACACTCTAAGGAGATAGAATGCATTGGTATGACGCAGTTATCCTGTTTGCCGCAGGATACTGGTTTAGCTATTTTGTAAATCGAGGTCGGTAATGTCAGATTGCAAACACATAGAACAAAAGTTTGACCTTGATGGTGAAACGATTATCGAAAAACATTATACTAGTTTGTTTTGCCCTGATTGTGGAAAGCGATTAGTAGACAAGTATACTTCAAAACCATTTAGCCTATGACAGACTATAAGCCTCTAAAAGCAAAATGTGACTCCTGTTTGCGTAAGCTTGGAGATGACGTAGACATTCTCCAGGGAGCTGATGGAACCTGGGTACACGTTTTTAGAAATGGACAGCATTATCCAGTTAAGTGTAACATTTGGGAAAGCTATGTAGCTATTCCTAAACCAGGTACAGAGCATTATTAAGACTATTGATAAATAAGGAAGGACAAATTAAAATAAAGGTATGGATAAATTAGTACATTTGCATACCCATAGTGAGCATTCCTTCCTGGATGGATTGAGTACTATCCAACAGGTAGTTGATAGAGTAGTAAGTTTAGGTCAGAGTGCTGTAGCTATTACTGACCATGGTGAAGTAAGTGGCCACCTTAGACTCCAACGAGCTGCTGATAAGGCCGGAATTAAGCCTATTTTTGGTATGGAAGGATACTTTACCGAGGATAGGTTTGTTAAGGAAGGTAAAAAGGGTCAAAACTATGACCACATGACCATGATTGCCTTGAATGAAACTGGTCTAGAGAATCTTTGGGCTTTGAGTAGTTTGGCCTGTATTGAAGGAACGTATTATGGTAATCCTAGATTTGACTGGGAGTTATTGGATAAGTATTCCGAAGGTTTGGCCGTAACTGGTGGCTGTATGGGTGGTTGTGTTGGTAAGTTCCTTACTGATGAAAATGGTAACTTTGATAAGGCTGTAGAACGTATTAGTAAGTTCCAGGCTATTTTTGGTGATAACTTCCACCTTGAACTCCATACCTACCTTTCCGATGAAAGTAACGAATGGAATAAGAGAATTGTAGAGATTGCCAATACTCTTAGTGTTCCTTTATTGGCTGTTAGTGATAGCCATTATGCTAAGCCAGAGGATTGGTTTGCTCATGAATTAATGACGGCTATCCAGATGGGTAAAAATATTAATGACCCGGACCGTTTTAGTTACGGTCCAAATCAACTGTGTTTGTTTAGTGAGGAAGAAACCAAGAGTAGGTTATCCTATCTTCCTGAAAGTATAGTTGAAGAGGCTATCAATAATACTTCTGTATTGGCTGCTAGATCTGATGCTAGGATTAAAGAGGGTAGAAGTATGCCTGTCTTCTTTGATAATCCTACCATTGATGAAAGGCAGTTACGTAAGAGTGCTGATGAAGGTTTTGAACGTAAGATTGTTAGGGTTGTTCCTGAAGATCAGTTAGAGGTATATCTCAAGAGATTAGACTACGAATTAAAGATTATTTGTGATCAAGGCTTTCCAGGTTACTTCTTAATGGTGCAGGATATTATTAAGTGGAGTAAAAATGAAGGTTACCTCATTGGTCCTAGTCGTGGTAGTGTTGGTGGTAGTTTACTTGCTTACTGTCTGGATATTACGGAAATTGACCCTATTAAAGCCGGCCTCCTCTTTGAGAGATTTCTTGACCCAGAGCGTGCTAGTCTTCCTGATATTGATATTGACTTCCCTCGTCATGAACGTCATCTTGTAAGAACCCACCTTGAAGAGCAGTATGGTCAGTTTAATATTGCTAGTATTGGTACTCTCAATACCCTAGGTGTAAAGCAAACCTTGAGAGACCTCTGTAGAGGTTTGGCTATTCCGAGAAATGATACGGATAGGATTTGTGATGTTATTGATGATACCTGGAATGTTGCTGATAAAGGTGCTGGACATTATGGTTGGGATTCTGTAGAGGAATACTACCGTAAGGAATTGGAACCCTGGAAGGTAAAGTATCCCCAGTTATTTGATATGATGCCTGAATTTGTAAGTCATATCCGTCATGCTAGTGCCCATGCTGCTGGTGTAGTAATCTCCAAGGAAAGTTTGATTGGTAAGCTTCCTTTAAGATTTAAGTCTGGTGATGTTAGAACCCAGTTTGAAATGGGTGATGTTGAGGCTTTAGGTTTTGTTAAGATTGATGTTTTGGGTCTTAGAACGTTAAGTACTTTGATGGCTGCCTATAAGATGATTCAAAAGAATCATCCTGAGGATAACCTTGCTCATTTTTATGATTGGCAGTATGACTGGGATAAGTTCTATGAAGACCCTGAAGTATGGGATATGATCTGTACTGGACAGAATATTGGTTTGTTCCAGATTGAAACTCCT
>Ga0208507_1000596_pt1 | contig 22568 bp, 10 predicted proteins | sample CryBogCBH12Aug01_FD_184626 | JGI IMG/M metagenome (GOLD analysis project Ga0208507, IMG submission 184626) | Freshwater microbial communities from Crystal Bog, Wisconsin, USA - CBH12Aug09.1 (SPAdes) (version 2) | ecosystem: Environmental > Aquatic > Freshwater > Lake | place: Crystal Bog... | reverse complement strand
GGCTCGGTGTCTTCGCGTTTGCCTTCGACCGCTTCCATCGTGGCCATTTGCGGCAGCGCGACGTAACCGCCCGCCGGAATCCAACCGAGCGCGTATTCCACACCGCCAATTTTCTTCTTCCAGATTGGTTTGCCGAACCAGATAGCAAAGCGATCCACTTTCAACCCACGCCATTTGGCCGCGAGAAAATGGCCGAGCTCATGGACGCCGATGAGCAGGTTGAAAAGCAAAACCACTTCCAAGGCAATAAATATGTAACGCAAAATAGTCATGTCGAAACGGGGAAATAATACCTGTGAAAATATTTACCGCAATCACAGAGCGCGGGAAACCGCCGAGCGCAGTTGATTTCTGGCGCGCGAAAAACTACGCTCCGCGCGATGTCCTGGCTTGACCAACTTGCCCGCTACTGGCCGCACCTCGCGGCGGGCTTCGATTTAATCGCCGCCGCGCTCGCGTCTGTCCACGCACTACTGCACAAACGCGATTCCCGCTCAGCCACATTGTGGATTGGGATTGTTTGGCTCATGCCGGCTGTCGGCCCCCTGCTCTATCTGGTGTTTGGCGTCAACCGCATCCGCCGCCGCGCCATCAAGCTTGGCGTCCACAAACCATTCAGTCGCGACGTTCCAGAAAATCTCGGCGAACCGGAACACGACGGCGCGGAACATCTCAAACATCTCGCTCGCGTCGTCAGCCGCGTCACCACGCAGCCGCTCACGACCGGAAATAAAATTGAACCGCTCATCAACGGCGACGTGGCTTTTCCCGCGATGCTCGCCGCGATTGATGCCGCGCAAAAATCCGTCACGCTCGTCAGCTACATTTTTGACAACGATGAAAGCGGACGAAAATTTATTGCCGCGCTCGAACGCGCCATGCAACGCGGTGTCGCGGTGCGCGTGCTCGTGGATGCCGCTGGCACGCGCTATTCCTTTCCGCCAATCACTTTCAAACTGCGCGCGGCGAAAATTCCGTTCGCCAAATTTCTACCGAATTCCATTTTAACACCGTGGCGCGTGGCGACCATCAACCTTCGCAACCATCGCAAGGCGCTAATCATTGACGGACAAATCGCTTTTACCGGCGGCATGAATATCCGTCACGGCAACGTGCTCGGCGACAATCCAGCGAGTCCGGTTCAAGATTTACATTTTCGCGTCACCGGCCCCGTCGTCACGGAATTACAGGAAGCTTTTGCGAGCGATTGGGCATTTACGACGGAAGAAATTCTCGACAGTGACATTTGGTTTTTTAATTCGGAAACGCGCTTTCTCAAAGCCGACGCACAAAACACCGGCGACATCATCGCGCGCGTCATTCCCGACGGCCCGGACGGTGATTTTGAAAATCTGCAACTGACGTTACTCGCCGCGCTCGCTGAAGCACAGACATCCGTAAAAATTTTGACGCCGTATTTTCTGCCCGACACCGCACTCATCTCCGCGCTCAATCTCGCTGCGTTGCGTGGCGTGAAAGTGGACATCATTCTGCCTGCCAAAAACAATCTGCCGCCCGTGCATTGGGCATCGCGCTCGCTGTGGTGGCAAGTCTTGGAACGCGGCTGCAAAATCTGGCTCACGCCGCCGCCATTCGATCACTCGAAACTCATGATTGTGGACGGCCACTGGGTTTTGCTCGGTTCCGCCAACTGGGACGCTCGCAGTTTGCGGCTGAATTTTGAATTGAACGTTGAGTGCTACAGCCGCGCGTTCGCAGAGGAAATGGAAAAAATTATTGCGCAGAAAATATCCAATGCGCATGAAGTAACTTTGACAGAGACAGACAGCCGCAGAATTTCCGGAAAATTGCGCGACGCGATTGCGCGTCAGTTCTCACCTTACCTTTGAAGGTTGGCGCCCAAAGAAATTACGATTTCCAGTCGAAGGCTTTTTTCTTCACGGCGTAAACGTAGCCCGCGAAAAGAATGCCGAGGAAGGAAAGCATCGAGCCGAGCGCCAGGTTGCGCAGCGCGTGTTCCGCCAGCAAATCGCGATACACGACCGCCCACGGATACATGAACACCACTTCGATATCGAACAAGATGAACAACATCGCCACGAGATAAAATTTCACCGAGAAGCGGCCACCGCCTTCGCCAATCGGGTCTTTACCGCATTCGTAAGCAGAATCTTTGGCTTTATTGGACTTGGCGTATTTGCCGAGCAAAATGGAAACCAGCAAAGTGCCGCCCGCGAAGCCGACGGCGGCGGCGAGCAAAAACAAAATCGGGATGTATTGGGCAAGCTGCGACGATTGCAAATTTTCCATGTCCGAAAGTTTAAGAATTGCGTGGGAAAATTCAATGACGAAAACTTGCGCCGCACAATTGCCGCTTTAATTCTCGATGATGCGGTAGTAGCGGCTGGTCATGTTGGTCGCGGCGGGATCTGACAACATCAGAACGCCGTTGGTCAGCGTCAGCGCGTTAGAAAGTGTCGTCCAGTCCGTCAGGTTGGTGCTGGCCTGCGCCTGCAAATTCGTGAGATCGGCGGGCGTAAGCAAACCGCCGTTCGCGTCGGTGGAACTCAACTGAAATGCGCCACCCGGCAGCATGACCGGCGCACCGAGCAATTGCGGCACAAGGACTTTCAAGTTTACCACGCTGCTGGTCACGCCGCCGCCGGAGTTGGCGACGACGACAAAATAATTTCCATTTTGCGCGCGACTGACATTGTTCAAATTCAGCGAGGAGCTGTTGCCGCCAACAACATTGCTGCCGTTTTGTAGCCACTGGTAACTAATCGTGCCGCCGTTGGCGCGAACAAAATAATTTACGTTGGTGCCCAAGTTCACGGTCTGGTTCGCCGGCGTGGGCTGGAGCGTGATGACCGGCGGGTCGGGCACATAAACAAATTGATCCACCCACGCGGCGTCCTGACCGCCGCTGTTGCTGGTGTCCTTGGAATAACGCCACTGCAAAATGTTCGTGCCGGCGGGCATCGCGATGCTAACCGGCTGCCAGTCCACCTCGCCAGAAATATTGGTCTGGGAAATTCCATTGATGCGGAACTCCAGCGTGTCGTAATACGCTTCGGAAGAAACTTTCCACCAGAATGTGTAGCGACCCGGCCAGTTGGTGGCGATGGTGGTCTGCAAAATGGTTTCCTGCGAATTGCCGATGCTGCCGCTCTGCGCGGCGTCCACGCCGTCGTGCGTGACATTCGTCTGGCCGAACCACAGCGAACTGCCGCTAGAAATCCAAGTCAAGTTGGTCACGTCCAGCGCCTCGCCAAGCGGAACGGTGACCGTGACTTTGGCAGCCTTGCTGGCGGTGACGCCGTAGGCATTGCTGGCGATCAATTGATACGAACCAGACTGGCCAATCTGTAAATTGTTCAACGTCAAAACATCGTTGGTCGCGGCGGAAATATTCGCGCCGTTGAAACGCCACTGGTAACTCATCGGTTGCACTCCGGAAACTTTTCCGGCCAGCACCACGCTGGCGGTGCCGCGATAAATACCCCGGTTCCACGGCTGCACGGTGAAGGTCGGCGCGCGGTTACCGAGCAATCCAAAATCGTGATCGCCACCGCCGACGATGGCAACGACGTTGGCCAAATCGGCGGGAACGGTGTTTGCCGCGAGGGTTTGCGACACGATGCCAAACATCAAAATGGTGCCGTCCGCGCGCAGCAACGTGCTGTGGTTGCCGCCAGCGGCGATGGCGACGATGTTGCTCACACCCGCAGGAAAGTTAAGTTGTCCGTTGCCGTTATTGCCCCAGCCGATAACCGTGCCGTTGGCGCGCAACGCCAGATTGTGCTGCGAGCCGGCAGCAATCGCTATCGCGTTGGTCGCAGTCGGAGGCACGACAGTTTGGCCGTAGCCATTGTAACCCCACGCCGTCACCGTGCCGTCGGCGCGCAAGGCCAAGCTGTGCTGCGAGCCAGCGGCGATGGCGATGACATTCGTGGCCGCAGCGTTAGTGATTTGCGCGTAGGTGTTTTGTCCCCAGCCGACGACCGTACCGTCTGCTTTGAGCGCGAGGTCGTGATAATCGCCGCACGCGATGGCGGTGATATTTGCCAGACCGGCAGGCGCATTGGTTTCACCGTATTGACTGTATCCCCACGCGTAAATTGTGCCGTCAGATTTCAGCGCGAGACTGTCCATATAGCCGGCGGCGATGGCGGTCACGAAGGAATTGCTCAAGGTAGCAACATTCGTCTCGCCGTAATAAATCGGGCTGTAACCGGCCCAGGATTTTAATTTGCCGTCCGCACCCAGCCCGAAATAATGGCCGCTCGAATAACTGCCGACCGCGATGGCGATGGCATTAGTCACATTGAACGGCGGATTGGTGATCGCCGAAAAGCCCCACGCGCGGGCGAACAAAATTTTCACATTCACCGGCGAGCTGGTGACGCCCGCGAACTGGTTGCTCGCCGCCAAATAATAATTTCCCGACTGCGACGCCAGCGCGGGCTCCAGCACCAGCAAATCATTCGTCGCGCCCGACACCGGCGTGTAGCCGACGTTGGTCGTCGAGAAAAACCATTGGTATTGCAGCGGCCCGTTGCCCTGCACCGCCGCGCCGAGCACCACGCGTCCGCCTTGATAGGCGTTCGTCACTGCCGCCGGCGCGCTCAACAAAGTGAGCGTGTTGTTGCTGACGACGGTTAAGACCGCAGGCAGACTGACCGCGATGCCCACCGCGTTGCTCGCGACGAGTTGATAGCTGCCGGCACTGGCCGTTTGGATGTTGGAGAAAATCAGACTCGCGTTGGTCGCGCCGGGAATACTGGTTCCGTTGCTCAACCATTGGTAACTCAACGGTGCCGCGCCAACCGCCGCGCCGCGCAACGTCACATCGCGTCCAACAAAGGTCGTGAGGCCGACGGGTGGACGGATGATTAACGGACTGCCGCTGTTCAATACTGTCAGCACGTGATTCGCCGCGCCCGCGCCGGTCACGGAATTCAGATTGGCCAAAGCGGACGGCGGATTTATTTCGCTGAAAGAACTGTCGCCCCAGACCACGACAGTGCCGTTGGAGCGGATGGCAAGGCTCACTGATTGACCGCCAAAATAATTGCCGGCAAAAATCGCGGCGACATTCGTCAGGGTGGCGGGAAGATTTGTGCCGGTGCCGCTGCCCCACGCGGTCACCGTGCCGTCGCCTTTCAACGCGAGCGAATGCGCATAGCCGGCGGCGATACCGACTACGTTCGTTAAGTTAAACGGCACATTGAGCGAAGCCGTTTTGACGTCGCCCCACGAAACCACCGTGCCATCACTCTTCAATGCAAGTGAATGACTGATGCCACACGCGACCGCGGTGACGTGATTCAACCCGGCGGGATAATTCGTGTAGGGACTACCGCCCCAAGCGACGAGCGTGCCTTCCGCACGCAGCGCGAAACCAAAATTATTTCCGGCAGCAACCGCAACGATGTTGCTCGCGTTCGGCACCGGATAATTTCCTCCCGCAGCGGGAATAAAATTCCAGCCAACGATACTGCCATCGCTACGCAGCACCACCGTTCCAGCGGAAGATGAAAGCGCCACGACATTGGTCGCACCGACGGAAATGTTCGTGGCCGTGCCCGCGCCCCAGGAAATTAAACTTCCGTCCGTGCGCGCCGCGAAGCTCGCACCGTAACTGCCGGCGACGGCGAAGGCATTCGTCAAGTCCGGCGGTGTCTGCGATTCGCCGGAGAGATTGCGTCCCCACACGGCGACATTGCCGAACGTCAGCTTGGCATCGGCACTGGCGGTCACGTTGTAACTGTTGCTGGCGACGAGATGATAAAAGCCGAGGTCGTTGGTGCCGACGGCGGCGATAGCGTAAGTCGTATTGGTCGCGCCGGGAATGTCCGCGCCGTTCAACTGCCATTGATACGTCATCGGCGTGCCGCCCGTGAAGCTGGCGCTGAAAGTGGTCGGCCAACCCGGCGGCACGGAGCGTCCAGTCGGTTGAACTGTGGCGACCGGCGGCGACAAAATTGTTACCGTCGCCACCGAGCTGGTGGCCATGCCGACGAGGTTGGTCACGATCATGAAATAATTTCCCATGTCGTTGGTCTGGGCATTCACCACCGTCAAATTGTTGCTAGTGGAGCCGAGGATGTGCGAAGTGTTAACCAAAGGAACACCGTTGAAATACCATTGAAAATTCAGTGGCGCATCGCCAGTGACAGCGGTAGTGAAAGTAAGATTGGTTCCAACATTTACGCTCTGACTCTGCGGTTGCGTAGTGATTGCAGGCGGATTGCTGACGACCAGCAAATTCGCAATCGAACTGGTCACGGAGCCGAGGTAATTGGTGACGATGACGGAATAGCTGCCCGCATCCGCCAGTTGGGCGCTGAACACAGCCAAGTTGGTTGAAGTGACTCCGGCATAATGGGCATTGTTCGTCAGCGGCGTATTGTTGAAATACCACTGATAACTCAACGGCTGCGTGCCGCCGGCAATGACGGTGAAGGCGGCATTTTGGTTAGTCACCACCGCCTGATTCACCGGTTGCGAGGTAATGAACGGCGGATAGACGGGCACACATTTACCGGAAACACCGGCGCTGTAAATCGCAGCCATCTCGTTGGACGACAGCGCGCGGCTGTAAATAGACGGCTCATCAATAATGCCGGCGAACATATCAACATACGGAGCCGCTTCGCCGGTTTGACCAATGCACACCGGCTTGGCGCCGTAATCCAGAGCGAAGCCCGCATACGATGAGATTTCCGGCACGCCATTGACCCAAATGGTCGCGGTGGTGCCATCGTAGGTGCCGGCGACGTGATACCAGACGCCACGCTGCGCCAGGGTAGTTGAACGCGTGATGACTTGGTTGCCATTGCGGGCGATGACAAACGAAAATTTGGCGGTGGTGCTGTTAATCTGTTCCTTGGCCAGACTGTAGCCTTCAAACAAATAGGTCCAAGTATTGCGCTTGAAGATGATGGATTCAGTTCCCGGATTTACCGTGGCGGGATCCAGCCAGACCCACGCCTCGACCGTGACATTAGTGGGTTTGAGCGATGCCGAATCGGGAATCTGCACATAGCTGTTCACGCCATCCAACCGGAACGCCTGACCCACCATGCCGTTGGTGAATGTGATGTTGCCCATCAACGCGCCGTTGTTCGTGCTGATGCTGTCATTGGCATTGCCTTCGCCTGGCCACCAACTAACCAAACCTGCGGGCGAGGATGCACAGGGCGGTGGCATAACTACATTCAACGTCGCATTGGAACTGATCACCGCGCCGAGCAAATTACTCGCCGACAATGAATAAGTTCCCGACTGGCCGACTTGCAGATTGGTCATCTGCGCGATTTCGCCGTAAGCGTCTGCGCCCCATCCGACCACGGTGCCATCGGCTTTCAATGCCAGACTGTGACTCTCGCCAGCGGCGACCGCCACGACATTGTTCAAGCCAGCCGGCACATTGCACTGGCCGGAATCATTGCGACCCCAAGCCTTCACCGTGCCGTCGGCTTTGACGGCCAGCGCGTGAAATTCTCCGGCGGCAACGCAAATGCAATTGGTCAAATCCGCCGGCACGTTGCCTTCGCCAAAAATATTGTAGCCCCAGAAAAGCACTTGTCCGTCGGCGCGCAGTCCCAGCGAAAAATCTCCGCTCATGCTCATCGAGGCTGCTACCAGATTGCCCGAACCTGCGCCTGACGGATTGAATGCCCCCGCGCCCCACGCCGCCGAAGTGGCGTCGCCCTTGAGCGCCCAACTGCCGTAATTGCCCGCCGCGATCAACTCCACATTCACCAATGGCAACGGCACATTTGTCGCACCGGAATAACCCCATGACACCACTTCCGGCACCGTCACCACGGCGTTGCTGCTGACCAATGTGCCGAAGACATTATTGATGACTACCTGATAATTGCCAGCCAGCGCCGCGTTCATATTGGTGACTGCTAGCGTGGAGCCGGTCGCGCCGGGCAAATTGGTGCCATTGAACTGCCATTGGTAAGTCAGGGTGGAACCAGTGGCCGTCACGGACAGGTTCAAGGTGTTTCCGAAGAAAATAATCTGACTCGCCGGCTGCACCGTGATGCCCGGAGCAGCGAGCGTGAAAGTTTTTTCTGCCGCAAACGCAGAACCAGCCCACGCGTGATCCACGGCTTGCACGCTCCAATAATAAGTTCCGGCGGGCAAATTCGTCAGCGGCCAGCTAAAGTTTTCGTCCGCGTTGCCGAGCGCCGGAATCGGTGAAGGTGTCGCCACCGGCGTTGTGAAACAGACTGCAATAGGGCCAGCCGAAAAACAGCGCGTCTAACCGTCCGTCGTTGTCGTAATCGCCCCAGCCTAGTGAAATAAATTTTAACACGCTGCCGCCGTAACCGATGTTGTTCAGATTGGCCGTCTGGACAAAATTATTGCTGCCATTGTTACGATAGATGAGCCAAGTAAGAACACTGTTACTGGTGCTGCCGTTCAACATGAAATCCAGTTTGCCGTCGTTGTTGTAATCGCCCCACGCCGCGCTGCCGGCATACAAGCCTTGCACGTCAGCTCCAATGTCAGTGAACGTTCCACCGCCAGCGTTGCGATAAATTTTGGTAATGCCGTTGCCGGAACCGTCCTTGCCGTTTACCAGCACGTCCAGTTTTCCGTCGTTGTCGTAATCGCCCCAACTGGCGTTGCCACTCCAGACGCCGGTCATGCCCGCGCCGATGTCCGTGAAGCCCGCAACCGTCAGCATAAAATTCGCGCTGGCCGTCGCGCCCTGCCCGTCCATCACCGTCACCGTAATCACCGTGCTGCCACTCAAACCGGATGCCGGCGTGACGACAACCGTGCGGTTCGCGCCGGAGCCGGAGAAAATAATGTTCGCTGTCGGCACCAAGTTCGTATCCGTAGCGACACCGGTCACAACAAGATTTTCCACCGGCGTTTCCAAATCCCCGACAGTGAAAATCATCGGCTTAGTGGCCACGGTTGGAAACGTGCGCTGACTGGCTAGAGCGGTGATGATCGGTAGCGCATTCGTGACTTGCAACAGCGCGTTGGAACTAGTCACGGAACCGTAAAGATTTGTGACGACGACGGAATAATTGCCAGCTTGATTCATCGCCGCCGCCGCATACGAAAGCGTTGAGTTGGTTTGTCCCGACAACAGCAAGCCATTGAACAGCCATTGGTAATTCAGCGGCGCGGTGCCGGTGGCACTGACTGCAAATGTGAACGGCGTGCCGACATCCACCGCCTGCCCCACCGGCTGCGTGCTGATGGCGGGCGCGAAAACCACGGTCAACGCCGCGTTGGAACTGGTGTCGCTACCGTAATTGTTGGTGACCGTGACCGAATAATTTCCCGCATCGCTGGCAACCAGATTACTGACGGTCAAAGTCGCATTCGTTGCACCGCTGATGTGCGCGCTGTTCGCGAGATTGGTTCCATTCAGCGACCATTGATAATTCAGCGGCACCGTGCCGTCTGCCGTCACGCTGAAAACCGCCGGTGTGCCCGCCAGCACCGTCTGGCTCGCGGGTTGCGTGATAATTTTTGCTGGCACCAGCACAGTCAACGTGGCAACCGCGCTTGTGGCCGAGCCGTAAAGATTGGTCACGATGACGCGATACGAGCCGGCGTCGTTCGTCAATGCACCGGTGATGGTGAGCGCGGCATTGGTCGCGCCGCTAATGCGTCCGCCGTTGGCAAGATTCGTCCCGCCGCGTTGCCATTGGTAATTCAAGTTGGTCGTGCCGCCTGCCGCCACAACCAAAGTGACATTACTATTTTGCAACACGGATTGATTGGTGGGCGAACTGCTGATGAAAGCTGGCTGCAACACGGTAAGCTGCGCGTTGGAACTGATGGCGCTGCCGTAATTATTCGTGACGGTGACCGAATAATTTCCCGCATCGCCGACGACCAGATTGCTGACGGTCAAAGTTGCATTCGTCGCACCGCTGATGTGCGCGCTGTTCACGAGATTGGTTCCGTTCAGCGACCACCGAAAATTCAGCGGCGACGTGCCATCCGCCGTCACGCTGAAACTCGCCGCGCTACCGACCAGCAACGACTGGTTCGCAGGTTGGGAAATAATTTTTGCCGGAACCAATACGGTCAACGTGGCAACGGCACTCGTAACCGAGCCGTAAAGATTCGTCACAATCACGTGATACGAACCGGCGTCGTTCGTCAACACGCCGGTGACAGTGAGCGTGGCATTCGTCGCGCCACTGATGCGACCGCCGTTCACGAGATTGGTTGTGCCGCGCTGCCAGTGGTAAATTAAATTGGTCGTGCCCGTAGCAGTCACAGTGAACGCGGCGTTGTTGCTTTGCAGCACAGAAAAATTCGTCGGCGACACCGTGATCACCGGTGGCAACCACACCGTCAGCGCGGCGATGGAGCTGGTCACGCTGCCCTGAAAGTTGGTGACGACGACTCGATAATTTCCCGCGTCGTTGGCGGCGAGATTGGTGACGGTCAACGTCGAATTAGTCGCGCCGCCGATGTGCGTGCTGTTGACGAGATTCGTGCCATTGAACGACCAGCGATAAACCAGCGTCGCAGAACCGCTGGCCGTGACTTTGAACGTGGCATTCGCTCCCGCCAGCCCGTTGGTGCTTTGCGGCTGCGTGGTGATGCTAGGCGCGACGGCGAAAACTGAAACCGGCAGAAACAACAGCCAGGCCAACAGGCAAAGCCGCCCGGCAAATCTGTTCACTTGAAATTTCACAAACTCGCTTGTGGGAATAAAATCAATGTGGTGGAACTGCAATAAAGTTATCACAGCCCCGCCTTGAGCAACAAGATTTTACCCCGCAAAAACTGCCAATTCTTATTCACAATCCGCCCATCAACATTTCGCTTCAAGAAACTTCACCATCGCCGCACCGAACGGCGCGCAATCTTTCGGCGTGCGGCTGGAGATCAGGTTGCCGTCCACGACGACCGGCTCGTTCACCCAGATGCCACCGGCGTTTTCCAGATCGTCCTTAATGCCGAGCGAGCCGGTGACGCGTTTGCCTTTCAGAATCTTGGCGGAAATCGGAATCCAGCCGCCGTGACAGATGAACGCGACCAGTTTGCCCTGTTCAAAAAACTCGCGCGTGAGCGACAGCACCTTCGCGTCGCGACGCAATTTGTCCGGCATGAAACCGCCGGGCACGAGCAAGCCGCAAAAATCTTCGCTGCGCGCGTCCTTCAACAGCAAATCCGACGCGGCGGGATAACCGTGCTTGCCGGCGTAGGTTTTGATTTCCGGCGCGGCGCATTTCAGCGCGTAGCCCGCTTCTTCCAAGCGCAGCTTCGGATACCAGAGTTCGAGGTCTTCATAAACGTCGTCCAGAAACGCGAGCACGGTTTTATTCTTTTGCATGGCGAAAGTCTTGCCGAACGACTTAAATGAACAAGTCAAATTCACCGGGCTATGAACATCCAAACTTCATCGGCACAAACTCTCGGCTGGAAGAAATCTTTTCTGTGGCTCGCGTTCGCCGTGGCGTGTTTTCAGGCGGCTTACACGTCCATTCATTATCCCGCCGCCGGACTGCTGATTTTTGGTTACGCCTTTGGCCTCGTCAAACTGACCGACCAGCCGAATGTCCGGCGCGCGTTTTATTTCGGGCTGGCGATGGGCTTTCTCTGCTACGCGCCGCAACTGTTTTTCTTTTTCCGCATCTTCAATGTCGCCGCACTGGTGCTGTGGCTGGTGCTGGCGTTTTGGGTCGGATTGTTTGCGGCGATTGTCTGCGGCAGCGCGCGGCGCTGGGGCAAAGTCAAAACCGCGTGGATGATTCCGATAATCTGGACAGGCATCGAATACTTCCGCAGCGAACTCTACTACTTGAAGTTCTCGTGGATGAATTTGGGCTATGCTTATCAAAACTTACCAATCGCTCCGTTTATCACTCTCGGAATGTATAGCGTTGGATTTATTTTTTTCTTTGCAGCGGTTATTTTAGCATTCAGAAGCTCATTCAAAAAACTTCATCTTCAAATTGCGAGTCTGGCCCTTTTATTTTTGATCTCACTGGCTTGGTTTTTACAACTTGGTTCTGGAATGAAGATTTACGCCCACAGCGCAAACCACAGACCGGTTTCCCTAGTCGGCGTCCAAATGGAATTTCCGCCGCAAGCCGTCATTCCCCAAATCCTGAATCAAGCCCTCGCCAAAAACACCAACGCGCCCATTTTCGTTTTAAGTGAATACTCGCTCGACGGCGGCGTGCCCGATTCGCTGAAAAACTGGTGCCGCGACAATTCAAAATTTCTCGTCATCGGCGGCAAAGATTTCGTCACGAACGACGTTTATTACAACACCGCCTTCGTCGTCGGCACGAACGGCGAAATTGTTTTCCAGCAGGCCAAGAGCGTGCCGATCCAGTTTTTTCACGACGGCTTGCCTGCGCCGAAACAGGAAGTCTGGAATTCGCCGTGGGGCAAAATCGGCATCTGCATCTGTTACGATTTGAGCTACACGCGCGTCACAGACGAACTCGTGCGCCAAGGCGCGCAGCTCATTATCTGCCCGACGATGGACGTGGAATCCTGGGGCAAACACCAGCACGAACTGCATTCCCGCGTCGCGCCCGTGCGCGCGGCGGAATACGGCATCCCGATTTTCCGCGTGGCCAGCTCCGGCATTTCGCAGGCCGTCACCGGCGGCGGCCAAGTCGTCGCGCAAACTTCTCTCGGCGGCTACGGCGAAATCTTTTCCGCGCAACTGCGCTTGCCGCGCCAGGGCTCAATTCCACTCGACCGCTATCTCGCGCCGATTTGCACCGGCGCGACCGGCATCGTCACAATAATTTTGCTGCTGCTCGCGTGGAAAGAAAAGCGTGCCGCGTTGAAGGAATAAATTGGCGCGCGGTTTTTCTGTTTGCCTTGCTTGAAATCAGTTGTAGTTTTTCACCATGAGCGTCACCGCCATTCAAGATGAAATTCTCGGGCTGCCCGCCCCGGAGCGCGCGCGGCTGCTGGACTTGCTTTGGGGTTCTTTTGCCAAGCCGGAACAACAGGCGCGCGAAACCGCTTGGGCGGCGGAATCAGAACGGCGCGTTGACGCTTTTGACGCCGGGAAATTGACAGCGCGTGACGCCAATCAAGTTTTTGCTGATTTGAAAAAGGATTTGCCGAAGTGAGGGTGCGGTTCACTTCAACGGCGGAAGCGGAACTCAAGGCGGCGATGGAGTTTTATCAGTCGGCACAGACAGGCTTGGGTGCAGAATTTCTCGCAGAAGTGGAGGCAACCACCAACCTCATCGAATCTTTTCCACTGGCTTGGTCGCCGCTATCGCCACGGACGCGCCGTTGCCGCACACACCGTTTTCCTTACGGACTGTTCTACCAAATTCGCAGCGATGAAATTCTGATTGTTGCCGTGATGGATTTGCGCCGTGATCCTCGACGGTGGGAAGAATACTTGTAGTTGGCGCGGCTGCTTCCAAATATAATTCCCCGTCATGTCGCACGAATATGTCTTAAAGCCGTTCACGCCGGAAATCCGGCTGAACATTGACTACGCGCGCGAACTCAACGAACAGCAGCTCGCCGCCGTCACCGCGCCGCCCGGCCCAGCGCTCGTCATCGCCGGCGCAGGTTCGGGCAAGACGCGCACGCTGACCTATCGCGTCGCGTATCTTTTGGAACAGGGCATTCCGCCCGACCGCATTTTGCTGCTCACCTTCACGAACAAGGCCGCAGGCGAAATGATGCGGCGCATTTCCGATCTGCTCGGCCACGAATTGCGTTCGCTCTGGGGCGGCACATTTCACAGCATCGGCGCACGGATTTTGCGGCTGCACGCGGAGACTTTGGGTTATCAAAAAGACTTCACGATTCTCGACCGCGACGACGCGAAGGATTTGATCAAGGCCAGTCTGCTCGACGCGAAAATTGACACGAAGGACAAACATTTTCCGAAGGCGGATGTGCTGAACGAAATTTTTTCGCTCGCGGCCAACACGCATCAGACGATTGCGGAATTGGTCGAAGGAAAATTCAGTTACTTCGAGGCGTTCACCGAGCAGATTGCCGATCAGCACAATCGTTACCTCGCCCGCAAACGCGCGACGAACGGCATGGATTTCGACGACCTACTCGTGCTGTGGCTCAAGCTGCTGCAAGACCATGCCGACGTGCGCGAACATTTTCAGCGGCGCTTTCAATTCATCCTCGTGGACGAATATCAGGACACAAACAAATTGCAGGGCGACTTGATTGACCTGCTCGCCGCGCGCCATCACAACGTCACGGTTGTCGGCGACGACGCGCAAAGCATTTACGCGTGGCGCGGCGCGAACTTCGCGAACATTTTGGATTTTCCCAAGCGCTATCCGGGCGCGAAAGTTTTCAAGATCGAAACCAATTACCGCAGCACGCCGGAAATTTTGAACGTCGCCAACGCCGCCATCGCCGCGAATGTAAATCAGTTTGCAAAGGAACTTTCGCCCGCGCGCAAATCCGGCGTGAAACCGGCATTGGTGCAATGTCACGACGCGAGCCAACAAGCGCAATTCATCGCGCAACGCGCGCTGGAGTTGCGCGAAGAAGGCACGAGCTTGAATCAGATTTGCGTGCTGTATCGCTCGCATTTTCACGCGCTGGAATTGCAGCTGGAACTCACGCGCCGGCAGATTCCATTTTCCATCACGAGCGGGATTCGTTTCTTCGAACAGGCGCACATCAAGGACGCGACGGCGTATTTGAAATTTGTGGCGAACCCGCGCGATGAAGTTTCCTTCAAGCGATTGGTTTTACTTTTGCCCGGCATCGGTGCGAAAGGCGCGGAGAAAATTTATCAAAGTTTCACGGCAAGGTTGTCGGGTGGCGAATTGAAATTGGAAACCAAACTCGCCACCGCGCTGCAAAGTTGCACCAAAGCGATTCCCAAAAAAGCCGCCGTCCCGTGGACGCAATTTGTCGCGACCATTTCCCAGCTTGAAGCCGAAGAAACGCGGCGCAGCGCGGCTAAAATGCTGCGGCTCGTGATGGACGCGGGCTACGATGATTATCTTAAGGAAACTTACGACAATTACGAGCGCCGGCTCGACGAAATCCAGCAGCTCGCGGAGTTCGCGTTTCAGTTCGGCAGCGTGGAGGAATTTCTCACGCAACTCGCGTTGCTTACCAACGTCGAGGCCGAGGAAGATCCGCAAGACGACACGGAGAAAATCAAGCTCTCGACGATTCATCAGGCGAAGGGTTTGGAGTTCGAAGTCGTGTTTGTCATCATGCTGTGCGATGGAATGTTTCCCTCCGCGCGCTCCAGCGAGAGTAACGACGGTGAGGAAGAAGAACGGCGGCTGTTTTACGTTTCCATCACGCGCGCAAAGAATGAATTGTATTTGTGCTACCCGAACATTCGCGGCGGCTTTGGCACAAGCGGCGTGGACACTTACCAGTCGCCGTCGCGCTTTCTTTCGGAAATTCCAAAAGGTCTGTTGAACGAGTGGAATCTGCGTTAACGCGTGGCATAAAAAAAGCTAGCCAGGCACTTGACTTTCACTGATGCCAGAAGCACGGTAAAGGCCGTCCCACATTAGCCAAAATGAATGCCAGTGCCAATGCCCGCCGTCGCCGGAATTTTTCTTTCGGAGCAATTTTAAATTGTCTCGCTGTCTTGCTTTCACGCACGACTGTCGCAGTTTTAATACTCCTCGTCTCGCGCCTTTCGCCGGCACAGATGATTGACCAAAACACGAACGGCATGAGCGATGTCTGGGAGCAACTTTATGGCGCAAGTGGTCTGTCACCCAACGGCGATGCGGATGGCGACGGATATTCGAATCTTAAAGAAGCGTTAGCGGGTAGCAATCCGTTTGACGCAAATTCTATTCCCAAAATCACGAGTGCAGCCAAGGCGGCGGCGTTCACGGTGACGATTCCGTGCGAATTGGGAAAACAATACCAGTTGCAAAGTGTCATCGTGCTCGGCAGCACAAACTGGATTGTGGAAACGAATGTCGTTGTCCGCAGCGGCACGACGCTGACGCTGATGGCGGCGGCCGGATCGGTCGGGAAATTTTTCCGCACGGCGGTTTCGGACGTGGACACGGATGGCGATGGCGTGAGCGATTGGGAGGAATATAAGCTTGGGCTCGACCCGCTGAATGCGATGAGCAATGGGCAAATGGACAGCAACGGACAGCTGATGAATGATGCCGCCTATGCGACTGCAAAGTTCGGAACGCAAAATATTTTTTCTATCGCCGCGACCGACCCGACCACAGTGCAGCCTGACCCCGGAAATTCACCGACCGACCTTGGCACACTGACAATTTCACGCGGCGGTTTCGCGCTGAAATCTGTCACGGTGAATCTCGCATTGGGCGGCCCGGGTTCCGGTTATGCAGCGGAAGGCGTGGATCATGCGACGTTGCCGCGCACCGTGACTTTTCCGGCAGGCGTGAGTTCGCAAAACATTTCCGTGACGCCGCTCGCGGACACGAACCTACATACGGCGGTCATCGCGCAAATGAAATTGCTGCCCGGCACAAATTACACGACAAGCTACGTGAGCAATGCCAGCGTGGTGATTTATCCTTCGCCAACAGCAAATGGCACGGGCTTGAACGCATATTATTACACGAACAGCAGCATAACTTACGCGAACACAAATAATTTTAATCCAACCAATCTGTTTCTCACACGTGTGGATGCAACGGTGGATTTCAATTACACCAATGGCACATCGCCAAATTTGAGTAACGGACTTTATTCCGTGCGCTGGGTCGGACAGGTGTTGCCGCAGTATTCGGAAACGTATTACTTCGATGTTTATTCCGATGACGGTTGCAAGCTATGGGTAAACGACCAGCTGATTATTGATAATTGGAAATCACAATCTGTAAGCGATGCAGTCGGCACAATTGCCTTACAAGGCGGCACGCGTTACAACCTCAAGTTGGAATACCTACAAGCTGGCGGCACCGGCCAAGCCCACCTGAATTGGTATAGCGCAAGTCAGCCGAAACAAATTATTCCCTCAACACGTTTGTTTCCGACGAACGCGGTCAACGCGCCGTCGTCCATTACCTGCGCACTGTCAGCGGTAGCGTTTCTCGGTCAGCCCTTCAGTTTCACCGTGACGGGCGCAAACACGCCTCTGGCTTACACCGCCACGGGATTACCGCCGGGACTTGGATTTACCAATGGCGTCATCAGCGGCATTCCCAATTTCGCTGGCACTTATCAAACGATGGTGACTTCGAGCAACACCGTCGGCCTCGGTTCGGCGGCAGTGAGCATTCAGGTGATTGATACCGGCAGTTCCGTCGTTCGCGAAGTTTGGACGGGCGTTACCGGCACGAACATCGCGGACATTCCGGTGACGACACCCGCAACGCTGACGAACACACTCGGCTCGCTGGAAGGCATTACCAATTACGGCAGTAATTATGGCGAACGCATCCGCGGCTATCTCACCGCACCGGTGACGGGTAATTATTATTTCTGGATTGCGGGCAGCGACTCGGCGGAAGCGTGGATTTCCAACGACAACGAACCGGCGAACAAATTGCGCCGCGCCAATGTGTATCCAGCGAACGGCGGCACGACGTTCCGGAATTGGAATTCGCAAACCAATCAGCAGTCGAAATGGTTGTCGCTCGTCGCGGGACAAAAATATTACGTCGAAATTTTGCACAAGGCCGGAACCGCGCCGGATCATTGGTCAGTCGGCTGGTCGCAGGACCCGGTCGGCACGAACACCGTGCCGTCGGGCATCGTTCCAGGCTACGTTTTGTCGCGCTACTATCCACAACCCGCTTCGATTTTAAGCGGCACATTATATTCCGCCAACATGCTGGCATTGCCGGGCGTGAATAGTTCCGCCGTCGGTTCCGCAACGTTGCTCGTGAGCGCGGATGGCACGCAAGCGATTTTGAATTATTCCGTCAGCGGCATCAGCGGCGCGCACATTGACCATATTTATTCCGACCCCTATCTCGCCAGCCCAACGACGCTGGTTTTCGACATCGCAGCGGCACATCCGCGGGCCGATGGGAGTTACGTTTGGCCAATCAAACCAACCGGCTCGCTTTCGGCGGCGGACATTGTGGAACTGCTCATTGAAGGGAAAGCTAGTATCGTCATCAACTCTGTCGCGTTTCCGAATGGTGAAATCGGTGGTCACTTCACCTTCGCTAACGGCTCGCAAACCTTTATCGCACCGCCCGCGCCGCCCGCGTGGACGGATGACCACACTGACACAAATGCCGCCGCCAGATTTCTGATTCAATCCACTTTTGGACCGAACCTAACAGACATCGCCAACGTGCAATCACTCGGCTACTCGAATTGGATCAACGCGCAATTCGCTTTGCCCGCTACGCATCATTTGCCCGTGGTCATGACGAACATGAGCGCCGATCCGTCAAATCCATTTCCGAGCAGCGATTGGTTCAACGCGTGGTGGCAAAATGCCGTGACCGCGCCCGACCAATTGCGTCAACGCGTCGCATTTGCGTTGAGCGAAATTCTGGTCGTCTCCGAAAGCGGCGTGTTGCAGGACAAATCCACTGCGCTAGCCGCGTATTACGACACGCTGATCGATAATGCGTTCGGCAATTACCGCGATTTGCTCAAAGCCGTAACGCTCACACCCGCGATGGGTTTGTATCTCAACATGCAAGCCAACGACATGGGCAGTCTGCCTAACGGCACGCACCCGAATGAAAACTACGCGCGCGAAATCAATCAGCTTTTTTCCATCGGCCTCTACCATTTGTGGCCGGACGGCACGCTCGTCTTGAATTCGCAAAATTCGCTCGTGCCGACCTACGATCAGAATGTCATCAACGGTTTCGCGAGCACATTCACCGGCTGGAATTATTATCAGACCAACCAGGCAAACGGCCGATTGCCCACCAGTTTTTCGCCCAGCCAGAATTTGACGAACCCGATGGTGCTCGTGCCGCTGCACCATGAACTCGGCACGAAAAAACTTTTGGACAACGTGATGATTCCCGCGGCTGTCGGCGCACAAACGAATTCGACAGTGACAAATTTTGATAATTACTGCTCGCAAAATCTGGAAGCCGCGCTGGATTCAATTTTCTACAACCCGAACGTCGGGCCGTTCGTCTGCCGTCAGTTGATTCAACGGCTAGTCACCAGTAATCCCAGCCGCAATTATCTTTACCGCGTTGTGCAAAAATTCAACGACAACGGCTCCGGCATCCGCGGCGATATGAAAGCTGTCATCCGCGCAATTCTTACGGATTATGAAGCGCGCAGCGTGGATTTAGTTTTTGCCTACACCAACGGCACTGTCACTAACACGCCGCTCGCGACTTACGGCAAGCAGCGTGAACCGCTCCTGCGCGTGACCGCGACCGCGCGCGCGTTCGCCGCGCCCGCGAACCAGACCGGCACTTACGTCGAGACTGGAAATCAAACGAACACCATCACCCTGCCCTCTCCGCACCGCATGGCGACAGGCGACACGGTGGCGATGAGCTTCACCGACACTTCGGGCAATCCCGCGCCGCCGAATCAAAATTATTCCGTGACCGTCACCGGCTCGAATACGTTCACCGTGAACATGCCGAACCTGCTCACCGGCATTTACGCGCAGACGAACAACATCATCACCGTCACCATTTCCGCCGGACACGGACTTGTCACCGGCAACGCCGCGTATCTGGTGTTCACCACCGGCGGCGCGGCCAGCGGACCGTTCGCGGTGACGGTGATTAATAGCACGGTCTTCAACGTGACCGCGTTCGATACTTTCTCCCACTCTGGCAACTGTCTGTTGTCCCGTATTTCCGCGAGCGGTCTGACGCAAAGCGGCACAAACATCACCGTCAGTTGCGCCGGACCGCACGCGTTGACCGTCAACGAAACGATTTATATTCCCGCCAACAACTCTTCAGTTCCTGTCGGGCAATATCAGGTAAAAACCATTCCCGATCCCCTGCACTTCACGTTTGTCCTCACGAACAACATCGGGACGCAAAGTGGATTTACCTTGTATCCATTGGGCGCGCCGTCGCTCACGCGCAATGGCAACGCCACCGTGCAATGGAGCACTTGGAATCTCGGCTACACCGACAGCGACCCGACTTACAATCTTGCGCAATCACCGTTGAGCGCGAACACCGTGTTCAATTTCTTCTTCCCGAACTACGCGTTTCCCGGTGCACTCTCGGCGGCGGGTTTGACCACACCGGAATTTCAACTTACGTCCGATACGAGCACCGTGTTGCAGATGAATTTCCTTGAAGCCGGCATTCTAAACAACACCGCAAACACCAACGGCCTTTCCAGTTTCAACAATGGTGGCGGCGCCATCGTCCTCGACCTTGGCCCGTGGATGACGACGAATTACACCGCGGCCGCTGGCGTGCCGTCGCTCGTGGACAACTTGAACACACTTTTGCTCGCCGGACAATTGTCCGCCGCCGCGAAAACCAACATCGTCAACTACGTCACCAACATTTCCAATTTCAGTTACAGCGCTCCGCCGACAGCGACGCAAATGCGCGACCGCGTCCGCGCTGTGGTTCACCTCATCGTTTGCTCGCCGGACTTCACCATCCAAAAATAATTTATGAACGAGAAAAACATTTCCGTCATCACCCGCCGCGAATTTCTACGCCGCGCCGCCTGTGCCGCTGTCGGCACCGCCGCGATGACTTCAGCCATCCGCGATCTACGGTTCATGAACGCCGCCATCGCCGACCAATCCATCCCGACGGATTACAAGGCGTTGGTCTGCATTTTTCTCGCGGGCGGCAATGACTCCAACAACATGATTATCCCGACCGCCTCGTCGGAATACGCCAACTACGCCGCCATCCGCACCGCGAATCTCGCGCTGCCGTCCAGCGCGCTGCTGAATCTTCAAGTTCCCGGCAGTCTGCCCGCGCCGGATTATTCTGTTGGCACGGGCATCGCACCTGGTTTGTCTGGAAACTACGTTGACACTGATGGACATAGTTACGGTCTGCATCCGGCCTGCCCCGAACTGGCAAAACTTTTTTACGAAGGCAAACTCGCTCCGCTCCTCAACGCTGGCACACTCGTTTATCCCATCACCAAGGCGGAATATATTAGTGGCAAAAAAATATTTGGCGGTCAGAGTCAACCCAGCAGGCCGCCGCAACTTTTCTCCCACGCGGATCAGGTCACGCAATGGCAGACGTCCATTCCCGACCAACCGCCGCTGACCGGTTGGGGCGGGCGCTGCGCCGATTTGCTGAACGCCGCAAACACCAATAACTCCATTTCACTCTCCGTTTCCATTGCCGGTGCAAACACGTTTGAAATCGGCAACGCCGTTTCGCAATACGCAGTCTCCACCAGCGGCGCGATTGCGATGCAAGGCGTCACCGGCGCGCGTCTCGCTGCGCTCACGAACATACTCGGCCTGCCCTACCAGAATTTGCAGGCCAAAACTTACGCGGGCGTTGCCAACCACAGCATCCAGACCGGCAATGTCCTCAACTCCGCCATCACCAATACCGCCGCCACGAATTATTGGACGAACGCGTTTCCCGCAAAAATTGTTACGCCCAACACCAATCCGGCAAACTCATTCACATCGAGTTTAAGTTCGCAGTTGAAAATGATTGCTCGCCTCATCGAGGCTGGTAACCGCGCCGCCGGCAGTCCGAACAACGGCTTCGGCATGCGCCGCCAGATTTTTTTCTGTCAGGTCGGCGGCTACGATCTGCACAGCGGCCAGACGAGCTACGACGTCAACAATCCCGCCAACGTCATCGTCGGTGCGCACGCGAACTTGATGGCGGAATTGAGCCAGTCGCTCTACGCCTTCCAGCGCGCGATGGAGCAGCTCGGCCTTTCGCAAAATGTCACCGCGTTCACCTCGAGCGATTTTGGCCGCACGTTTCCGAGCAACGGCGTGGGCAGCGATCACGGCTGGGGCAGCCATCACCTCATTCTTGGCGGCGCGGTCAAAGGCGGCAAGACCTACGGCAAATTTCCCGCGCTCACCGTCAATGGCCCGGACGACACCAGCACCGGTCGCTGGATTCCCACGACAGCCATTGACCAATACTTCGCCACGCTCGCGACGTGGTTTGGCGTGGACGCCGGTAATCTCACCACCGTATTTCCGAACATCGGTCGTTTCCCCACGCCCAATCTCGGGTTCGTATGAAGAAAATAAATCCGGCGCTCGCCGTCGTCGCCGTTCTCATCCTCGTTTGGCTGCTGTTCCCGAAAACCAAAACGCCTGCCCCCAACGCGTCGGCCGATGCCATCGCATCTGCAAAATATTCCGCTGCCGTTGCCAGGGCATTGACCACCGCGCCGCCCGCAGCGGTCGCCACCATTGAATCGAATTTCGCCCGCATCACCGCCTCGCCCGCGCCGGCGCCCGCCGCCCGCGTGATTCCCGATGGCCGGCCGTTCGCGCCCGAAGTCACGAACATGGAGCCGCAGATCGTTCTGGAGATTGTCAGCCGCGCCATCCGCAACTACGGCCAGCGCTTCGGCGGCAATCCCGTTGGCTCCAATGCCGAGATCACCCGCGCGCTCGGCGGCGGTAATCCCGGCTCCGTCAACTTCATCGCCGATACCGGCATGCGCGTGAATGACCGGGGCGAACTCATTGACGCGTGGGGCACGCCCTTTTTCTTCCATCAACTCTCCGGCACGGAAATGGAAATCCATTC